>Ga0255783_10000457_pt1 | contig 47129 bp, 57 predicted proteins | sample 011ome_22_FD_179981 | JGI IMG/M metagenome (GOLD analysis project Ga0255783, IMG submission 179981) | Coastal salt marsh microbial communities from the Groves Creek Marsh, Skidaway Island, Georgia - 011507BT metaG (version 2) | ecosystem: Environmental > Aquatic > Marine > Intertidal zone >... | reverse complement strand
TTATATGGTATTACTACTCACTTGTATTGTGAGTGCCTTGATGATATTCGCACCAGAACCCAACGATGATGAAGACACAACAAATCATTGAGTGGGTAATTGTTATTGGTATTATACTAATATGGAACGGATACTTAATCTACAAAATGAAAAAGGATGAAGATAAGAACGTATAGTGTATTGGGCCAAGTATACCTACTACCATATGTAAAGGTAACACACGATAGATTTCTCAATGGTGATAAAGAACTTATCATTGGGTGGTTTAACAAAGCAATAGTATTTAGTATATGAACACATTAGATAATCAATATCAAGTTCTACTCGAACGAGTATTAGAATACGGAACTCAAAAGGATGACCGAACTGGAACAGGGACACTATCAGTCTTTGGTGGACAAATCATTCACGATATGTCTGAAGGATTTCCTCTACTAACCACAAAGAAGATGGCCATCAAAACTATGATGACTGAACTAAAGTGGTTCTTAAAAGGAGATACTAACATTAAGTATTTGGTAGACAATGGGTGTAACATTTGGAATGGAGATGCATATAAGAATTACGCAAGTATTGAATGTAATCCACCACACGACCATTCATTGAGTATGAATGAGTTCATCCAACAAATCAAAACTAATGATGAGTTTGCTAAGAAGTGGGGTGAGTTAGGTCCTATCTATGGTAAACAATGGAGAGAGTGGGGTGGTAACGACCAAATCAAAAACCTCATTGATGGATTAAAAAATAATCCCGATTCTCGTAGACATATAGTATCTGCTTGGAATGTGGGTGAGATGCACAATATGGTTCTACCACCGTGTCATTATGGATTCCAATGTTATGTATCAGAAGGTAAACTATCGCTAATGTGGAATCAGAGAAGTGTGGATACATTCCTTGGTCTACCATTCAACATTGCATCATATGGTACACTACTCCTATTATTGTGTGAGGAGACTGGATACCAACCAGGTATGTTAATCGGAAACCTCGGTGACATACATATCTATAATAACCATATAGAGCAAGTGAAAGAACAACTACAAAGAAGTTCATTCCAATTACCTACAATAGAACTATCTAATGTAGACATTCTAAATGGAGAGTTTGATTATGAAGTAAAGGGATACGAATCCCACCCAAGTATAAAAGCACCTTTGTCTAATTAAACGGAGTTATAAAATGACTGAATCAGAACAAATCGAAGAAATCCTAATGGAGTCTCACTCCTATGGGTTAGCACAAGAAGTAATGGATTGGGCTAAGAAAGAATTGGAAGAGAATCCAAAGATGAGAAAAGTAGACGCATACGAATTAGCATTTAGAGAGTGGGTAAAATGATGGCATTAGCAATTGTATTAGTGATAGGTATCGTAGGTGGTATAGGAGCATACCAAATTTATTTGGATAATAAAGACAATCGATGAATAAGAAGTCAATGTTAGATAGGGACAATATAGAACTCTATATTATGTCCGAAGAAGAAGAGCAAGAGTTGGTGGAATTCTTATTAGAAGAGTATTACGAAACTAAAGCAGGTGATAGAGAAAAATTTGCTGATGTCGAACTTCAAGAATGGCAAGAAGAAATACTAAACAAAGAATTTGGTGATGACAAAAATTCGTGATACAAAAGAAAGACAATTCTACGGAGTAGTCAAGGTAAGAAAGGCTGAACTAATTAAACCTTCAGAGTCTCAACTAATGTCTTACTATATGGACTATGGGTATAACAACATAGATGAAGTAATAGAAGACTATGGTGAAGAAGAAATGTTGAGGGAGTGGTACAACAATACCAACTTTACCTCAGAGTTTCAATCACACCAATCTTCTTCAGGTATCTTTCCCATCGATTGGGATTCCGATTGGGAACAAGTTGATGTGATAGCAAAAAAAGATTGGAACGATATATATGACAACAACTATGGTCTTTAAGATAATTACATATTACTTCCTTATAGGGGGGATATCTCTTATGGTAATGGATTATGCCGTAACCAAAATAGCAAAGCTCTTGGACAAAGAGCCCTTCACCAATATGGAAAGGATGGTTGTATTACTACTATGGCCTATTTACACCTTTGTGTTTTGGTACAACTTTCTCAAGACATTCTTTGGGAATCGAAACGAATAAGGCAGATAAGCAGATAGGCAAATGAGCAAATGAGCAAATGAGCAACGGGGGGAACGCCAGTTCCCTTTTCACACACGACAAATTTTTTTAAGTAACACGATGAAACGAATTCTATTATTATTGATGGTTCTTCTGATGGGGTGTGAACGTGAGTACTCCCAAGGTGAGAACTATGTGTATACATTTATGATGATGTATGATGTAGACCAATGGGGAATCAAATCTTGGGGTGGTCATCAATTTATTACCGATGAACCAATTCAAGATATGGCATCATTCAAAGAATGTTATGTGAACTTCTTAGATTGGTATTCTGGTGATAACCTTCCAAAAAAGATTTATTACCAAGACCCAAAGAACATTACAATTACATTTGAACATACCACACCAATTAGATTTACATTACCTGAGATAAATAATTGTCAATGAAAACATTTGTAGAGATTGGGTCGTGTGACTTCAATACACTAACACACCTATCTCGCTTCGGATGGCGAGGTGTTATCGTAGAACCCATAAAGAAATATTTTGACAATATCCCAACGGAACGGAACATACAATATATAAATGCTGCTGTGAGTTGGGAGGATGGTACTGCTACTATGTGGACTTCTCCTGATGATGTAGTAGATACTGATAATGACTTTAGAGGTATGTCAACCCTTATAGAGAATGGTAATTCACTACTGACAAAAGAAGTGGTTGTGGATACAATATCATTTAATACACTATTCAAAACCACTGGTGTTAGTGAGATTGATTTTCTAAAGATAGATACTGAAGGTTATGATGGGGAGATTCTAAAAATGTTTCCGTGGGATATCATCCGACCAAAATTTATTCAGTTCGAATCCAAGCACATTGACATCGAATCAATTACATACTTATTAGAGTCCAAGGGATACCATTGTATGGTTGAATCTGAAAATACATTTGCTATATTGTTATGAAAGAAATAGAACACGCGCTATCTACCCATTGGGAAGAACCTTGGTGTATGGACCGATGGGAAATTATTAATCATATCATTAAACGATATGGGTTTGAGTCCTACTTAGAGATTGGTGTATCTAACCCACGATGGTGTTTCAATATGGTATCGTGTCGAGATAAAGACGGGGTAGACCCTGGGTTGGAGTATGAACATAATCCTGCAAACTATAAGATGACTTCTGATGAATTCTTTGAGTCTATTCCAAAGGATAAGAAGTGGGATGTAATATTCATTGATGGCCTTCATCTGGCTCAACAAGTAATCAAAGATGTTTATAATGCATTAGACCATTTGAATGAAGGTGGGTTTATTCTTATGCACGATTGTAATCCACCAAATGTTTGGAGACAACGAGAGAACTATTCTATTGATGGGTTTAATTATCCGTGGAATGGTACAACGTGGAAAGCATACTATGCTCTGAGGATTACTCGAAGTGATTTAACGATGTGTTGTGTGGATACTGACTATGGAGTGGGTATTATCCGAAAAGGAAGTCAGACACTTGCTCCTGCCGATAACACCTTCTATGATTACAATATGTTACAAGATAAGAAAGATGAGTATCTCAATCTTATATCGTGTAATGAGTTGGATTCTTTTTTGGATTTGTCGGATAAAAATTTGGCAGTCTAAAAAATATTTCGTATATTTGTATTATAAGAAATGAGAAATATGAAGTATAACAAAATCACAAACAAAGAAAGTGCTCTCAACCTATTAGGTGGGACATCGTTGAAAGACCGATTGGTGGGATTCAACTACAAACAACTCGTTGCCGCATTTGGTGAACCAACATTCTCTGCTCCAAGTAGTGATGGTAAAGTTCAAAAAGAATGGGTATTCCAACGAGTCTCTGATGGTGCGGTTTTCACTGTATATGATTGGAAGACATTTGATGATAGCTTCACTACTACAATGAACCAAACTTGGAATGTGGGTAGTAAGGTATACGCTGGTGAGTTTGTTACTGATATGATGACCTATATAAAAAAGAAGAACTAATATGAAGAAGTATTATTTTTATTCCAAATTCGATTCATCAAAAGAACCTATTTACACAATCAATGCGATTAGTCGTATGGTGGCTGCTCGTAGATTTGCAATGGGTAAACAAATGTCATTGAAACAATTTCTAAAATTGTATTCGGTATCACGATGAAGTTAGACCAATTATATTTTGTATCCATCAATCACTCAGAAGAAAATTACAACGATTGTCTGAGGAGAGTTGAGTTTATGTCTCTACCTAATGAGGTTGATTATCAATTCTATGGCGTTAATGGTAAGGAAATGTTTCCTACTAAAGACTCTCTAACCCAATATGGATATAAAGCGTATGATGGTTGGAATCTTGGACCTAATTCAAATGGGTTTTGGTCTCGTGATATGACTCGTGGTGAGTTAGGGTGTATTGCATCTCACATTGAGATTTGGGAAGATGCATATAATAATGGATATGAAAACGTATTAGTATTAGAAGATGACTTCTTCCCGATTAGACCAATCGATTGGGGATTCTTAAATGAGTTAGATAAAACTAATTGGGACTTATTCTATATTGGTAGGATTGTACAAACTGGATTTGGTATATTAGATGAACCATCTGATAGTGATATAACACGAACTGGGTTCTCGTATCAGACTCATGCGTATATGTTAAGTAAGGAAGGTATTCGTAAATTAGTAGAAGACCATATCCCAACTCTTAGACAAAACCTAATACCGGCCGATGAGTTCTTACCTTGTACTTATGGAAAGAACCCTCGTGAAGATGTACAACAAATGTATACTCCTAACATTATACAATATGGATTTACCAATTGGGAGAATGTTTTGATTCAAATGAGAACTGAGATATATGGTAACTCACAAACAGCACCCGAAGAGGGTATAGACTATTAGGTTATGAACGAACAAACATTACACAAACTATTAGAGATTCAATACCTCAAGGGTAGGTTGGATGAACTACACAAAGCACTACCTACGATTACTGATTTGGAACGTAGTCGTAAGTTAGACCAACGATTGGATAAGTACTATAAGAAATTGAAAGCAGTTGATGAACTTGCGTATCACTTGTATCAAGTAGAACATTACAATCAAAGCATTTCCAAAAAGAAATCAAAGGAATATATGAGACACCTTTTAACACAAGTGAGTAGTCATATTGACAACGAGAAATTAATTGAAGAATTACAAAAACAAATATCTAAATACTAAGTTATGTCTGAAAAGATTTATGTGAGAATGTGTGAACGATTCACACAATGGAGAGCATCAGAACCTGTTGAGATTGATGTTGAAAAATTAAGAAAGTGTGAACCACCATATGAAGGAAACTCACACGAAGAGTTAATCCAATACCTAAACGAAGAGGTGTGGCATAACTACGATTGGTCTGAAACCAATGGTGAAGTTTATGGTGAAGATGCAGCATACGACCTAATGATGGATGATGTTACATTAGAAGAGTATTCTGATACACGAGATAAGTATGCTGATGAGTGGATTGAAGTAGGTGTACCAAACAAAGAATATCGTAAGACTGGTCGGTTCGAGTCGTATGTAGATACGATGGAGAGAAGTAATTGGTAAGGTATAGTGTATTATATCACACTTTGATTTGGTGGTGTAAAATATTTTTTGTATATTTGTACCACTAAACAAATGGACTCGTAGCTCAGCTGGATAGAGCATCTGCCTTCTAAGCAGACGGTCACAGGTTCGAATCCTGTCGGGTTCACATAGAGTGGGTAAAAAGTTTAGTACACCTCTGCAGGGGTAAAGGTAAGTTACTATTAATAGGACTCCGTATCCTAACGACTACTCTTATTTTGCTCCGTTCGTCTATCGGTTAGGACACGGCCCTTTCACGGCCGAGAGAGGGGTTCGATTCCCCTACGGAGTACTATGTTTATTAAAGTTTTGTAAACTATTTATATTGGATTAAAACAATTAAGTTATGAGTAAGATTTCAAGAAGACTATTCCAAGCATTAGAAGCAAAGTATACTGCTGAGATTATGGATGCGAGAGCACGTATCTCGGTATACTTCGAATCACCAGTTGCTATTGGAGAACACCCACAACATACTGAGGAGATTGATTTGTTAGTATCACAACTGACTGATGCTACTGATAAACTATCTACCCTTCGTGATAACTTTGGTGAAGAGTATGGTGGGTTTGATGAGATGGATAAAAGGGAATTACTAAAAGGGTAATTCAATTAGAGGAGTGCCAGAGTGGTCGAATGGACTGGTCTTGAAAACCAGCGTACTTCACGGTACCGGGGGTTCGAATCCCTCCTCCTCTGCTACGCAGTCAGATGTTTTTGTTGAGATACGCTTGTATATATGAAATTTATTTTGTATATTTGTAATCAATAACGCGGGAGAAGACTTAAAAGAAAGTCGCTTATCATCCAGATAAGAGGAGTTGGGGCAGTACCAACCTCCCGCTCTAAAATAATAAAGGTTGGGGAAAAAGTAAAACCCTGGACGCAGGTTTGGCCGTAACTGATAGTGGTGCTGACGGGTATTCACCATAAGGGGAACTTCCTTTATTATAATAAGCGAAAGTAGCTCAGTTGGTAGAGCATCACCTTGCCAAGGTGAGGGTCGCCGGTTCGAACCCGGTCTTTCGCTCAAAGTATTAAAGTATGGTAAAACTACAACCACCGAAGAAAATAGAGGTAAGGCCTACCAACAATATGGGAATGGGTGTATTCGCTACCCAACCTATCAAAGCAGGTGAGATATTAGAAGATTGTCATCTATTACCACTACCAATCGTACAAGGACAAAATGATTCTACATTACTTCCAGATTATAGGTTCAATTGGCCTGCTGGTAGAATTGATTGGTTAGAGTTAGTACTACCATTGGGTATGGGTGCTATATACAATCATTCTAACGATTACAATGTGGAATGGTATGACCACCCAACTATCAATAAGGTATTTAGGTATCGTGCTGTTAAAGATATCCGTAGGGGTGAACAATGTTTTGTATATTACGGAAATGTTGAATTCCCATAATGAACAAGCAGGAGTACATCAATAAACTATGGTCCAATAAATCACCAGCTGAAATCGTGTTGGTGATGTATCAACTTATAGAAAACTCTAAATGGAGTCAATTAGAAAAGGATAAAACCTACGCAGTTCTGAAAGGGATTGTTACCTATCTTGATAGAGGTGATGAGTTGTTGGAACACCATAGAAGATATCTACGAGATGAGTGGCAACTTGTTTGGATGGAACAAAAAGATAATTCAGTAAAAGAAGAGATTAAAGAGTGGTTATTAGAACCACCATTCTAAGTATGCAATTAATCACAACACACCCAATTAAAAAATCCGATTTAGGATTCCATGCTAATCTATTTGGTGGTAAACTACTTGCTTGGTTAGATGCAGCAGCTGCCGCATTTGCTATGGAGACTTGTGATACTCCACGAATGGTAACTATAAAGATTGATGAATGTATCTTTAAGAAGCCTGCCAAAGAAGGTCAGATGATTAAAATATATGGTGATGTGGAATGTGTTGGTAATACCTCTATTACACTATACTTAGAAGCAAGAGCACATAATGTATATAGTGGTCAGCAAAACGTAATTCTATCTACCAATATCACATTCGTTCGTATCGATGAGAACGGAGACCCGATTCCAATCTCAGATAGAGTCCGTTCTAAATTTAACAAATAATTAACATTCGATATTTGGCAGTCTCACTTTTTTTCATTACATTTATATGTATTTGTGATGGGAAAGAAGAAGACATATCAAGAAAGTTTGGACTTCAATGGTGGGTGGACTGCCGGTGAGGCAAGTCATCATATTGGTAAAAAGACCACTCAACAAACTCACAAGAGCAAAAAAACGTATTCTCGTAAAGAGAAACACAAAAAAGATTTAACAATTTCTTAACATTAGAAATTTGGTTATATCCGATATATTCACTACATTTACAGAGTAATAATGATTAAGAGTTATGAGTAAAAATCAAATGTCCTATTCATCGTTCTGGCTTGACAATTCAATCTTTGAAGAGTCCGATGACAACCTAACCACGGTTGAGAAAAAGTCAAGTGACCTAATGAAGTTGATGGCCTATAAAAGGTCTATCGGTAACTTCGTTTCTATCGTTACAGGTCAGTCAATCCCCGTGACCTTCGATGGTCGTGGTGAGGATTCTTATACTGATGGTCAATCCGTTACCATCTCCGCTAAGTTGGATGACAAAGAGTTTGACCCTGTTGTTGGTCTGGCTCTCCACGAGGGGTCTCACATCGCTTTGACCGATTTCGAGACTTTGACCAAACTTCGTAATGGTTACCTACCATCTACGATTGACGCAGAATGGTTAATGAATAAGTATGGTTATGCTGAAGATTGGGAGTTACGAAATCACTTGTCAAACAACCTCAAGTCACTTCTTAACTACGTTGAAGACCGAAGAATCGATAACCACATTTACACCACTGCCCCTGGGTATCGTGGTTACTACGAGTCAATGTACGATAAGTACTTCCACTCAAATGTGATTGACAAAGGTCTTCAGAGTGGTGAGAAACGTACTGAGGATTGGGAGTCTTATATGTTCCGTATTATAAACATCACTAACACAAATCGTGACCTTGATGCTCTCAAGGGTCTTCGTGAGATTTGGAAAGTTCTTGACCTTGGTAACATCTCTCGACTCAAGTCATCTTGGGACGCTCTTGAGGTTGCCGGTGAGATTCTTATGATTGTTGAAAAGAATATCACGACAAATGAGGGTGGTGGTTCTCAAAGTGATGGTGATGGTGAGTCTCAAAGTGAGGGTCAAGAAAATGGTGAATCTCCAACGAGTGGTGATACTAAAACCAACCCAACTTCAGACAATGGTATGAAGGGTAATGGTAGTGGTCAGACCTCTGAGAGTGACTCTAATGAGGGTTCTGATTCCGATGAAGAATCTCCACAAAGTGGGTCTCCAAGTGGTGAGGGTAATCCTCACGGAGCAGGTGGTGATTACACTCCACTATCAGACCGACAAAAGAAGATGTTGGATAACGCTATTAATAAACAAAATGAGTTTATGGATGGTGATGTCAAAAAGAAGAAAATCTCTAAAGCAGATAAGAAGAAGATTGATACACTTGACAAGGCTGACATTAAGTCTGAGGTGGTTGCTAAGGGATTTAATAAGAATAGTTGGTCTAATGGTTCAAATGGTGTTCAAACCTACATCATCAACAACTTAAACAAGGGATTGTGTGAGTCTGGTATGGTAGGTATGTTATCCACTTCGACTTGGAATGTTGACCGAATGAATGATAACATTAAGAAGGGTATTCAATTGGGTACTATCCTTGGTAAGAAACTAAAGACTCGTAATGAAGAACGTGTCCTCACTACTCCACGAATGAAGAGTGGTAAGTTGAGTGGTCGTATGATTCACGAGATTGGGTTTGGTAACTTCGACATCTTTGAACAAACCTTGATTAATAAAGCAACACCAGTCCTACTCCACATCTCAATTGACGCCAGTTCTTCAATGAGTGGTAAGAAGTGGAATAGTACTCAGACCGCTGCTGTTGCGATTGCTAAGGCCGCTTCAATGACTCAAAACATCGATGTGGTGATTTCCTACCGAGGTGTCTACTACTCACCTGGTAATTGGAATAATGTTCAACCACTAATGTTGATTGCTTATGATAGTCGTAAGGACAAGTTCTCCAAGATTCAACAATTGTTCAAATACATTACCTACGATGGAACTACTCCAGAAGGATTGTGTTACGAGGCAGTGATGACTGAAATCACTAAAACCTCAAATGGTGTTGAGACTTACTTAGTCAACTTCTCTGATGGCTACCCTGGCTTCGATAACTCTCAGATTTCTTATGGGGGTACTGCTGCTCGTAAACACACAGCGGAGCAAGTTAAGAAAATGAGACAAGCCGGAATCAAGGTTCTTTCCTACTACATCGCTGACTATGGGTATGAGTATGGTAGTGATGGTTTCAAAGAGATGTATGGTAAAGATGCTGAGTTCATTGATACGAGTAATATGAATCAACTCGCTAAGACCTTGAATAAAAAGTTTGAAGTGAAGATTTAACAATTACTTAACATAGGGGGCTTGGAAAAGTCCCCTTTCTTTTGTACATTTACAGAGTAATAATGAGAGAGATGAAAATTAAACCAAGTCAGAAAATTATCAATGGTGTCCAATGTTGGGATGTCGTTAAAGGTAAACAAGTATTAGGAACTTACATCACGGAAGCTCATGCCAGAGCAATAGTGGTTGAACATAAGATTTCTAAGTATTTTGGTAGTAAGAGTCACAAAAGTGAACTTGAAAGTTTAACAATTTGTTAACATTAGAAATTTGGTTTTAACGATTAATTGTCGTACATTTACAGAGTAATAATGAGAAATAATAATAGTAATCAGTTGCGTATGAAAGCACAAAAATCAGTTTTTGGAAAGATTGTCGAGGTTGATGGTCTTTTGATGTTCCAAGACTCCGAGGGAGTTAACTTCCTTATCGAGGAACTAAATGAGAAAGGGTCTTCCCTTTACAAACGTGCCCGAGCGGCCGCTAACAATCCTGCTAAGTGGGGTTGGAAAGTTCGTGTGGTTGGTACATTAAAGAATGGTGAGATTGGTCACACTCGTGTCCCAATTGAAAAGGTTGAAGAGAACCTTGAGCCAGTTGGTAACTTCACGGCCCCTAATGGTGGTCTTGTCTCTATGAAGTATGAGAAAACTCCTGAGGCTCAACCTGCTTCGGTTGAGATGCCAGATGATGTCCTCAAGTTTATCCACGAGGAGTCTGAGGGTCTCAAACCTCAGATGTTGTTTATGAATCCTTTGAAGTGGAAACTTCTCATTCGTAACATCATTCGTGGTAAGAACATTATGATGACTGGCCCCGCTGGTTGTGGTAAGACTATGGCTGCTAAGGCTGCGGCTGGTTCGATTGAAGGTTACAACACTTTCGTAATTAACTTGGGGGCTACCCAAGACCCTCGAACCACTTTGATTGGGAACACTCAGTTCGAATCTAAGAAGGGTACGGTCTTCAACGCCAGTCCGTTTGTCAAGGCCATCTCCACTCCAAATACCGTGGTTATCCTTGATGAGTTGACACGAGCTCATCCTGAGGCTCACAACATCCTAATGACGGTACTTGACCAAGGTCAACGATACCTACGATTGGATGAGGCTGCTGACGCTCCTGTTGTCAAGGTGGCTGATGGTGTGTCGTTCATCGCATCGGCTAACATTGGTAATGAGTACACGGCGACTCGCGCCCTTGACCGAGCTATCCTTGACCGATTCATTCCAATTGAGATGGATACATTGACTCGTGATGAAGAAACTTCTCTTCTCTCAATGATGTACCCATCGGTTGAACTTGAGGTTCTCAAGAATGTTGCTGAGGTAACTTCGATGACTCGTGAAGATATGATGTCTGAGTCTCCAAAGTTAACCAACGCACTATCCACTCGTACTGCTGTTGAGATTGGGTCACTACTCTACGATGGTTTCTCACTTGAGGAGGCTGCTGAGTTGGCTATCTATCCAATGTTCGACCAAAGTGGTGGTGCTGACTCAGAACGAGTTTATATGAAACAATATGTTCAAAAGTTCTTAGGTAAGACGCCGGAGGATGAGAACTTGTTCAATGTTGAAACTGAAGACATCTCTAACCCATTCTAAGGGTTAGAGTGATTGCCCGATGGTGTAATTGGCAACACTACTGGTTTTGGTCCAGTCATTTTAGGTTCGAGTCCTAATCGGGTAACTAAAAAAATTAACTATGGGATACAATCCGTTTAAGTGGTATACTAAAGGTAAAAAGAAACGCTTGGCCCCGAGCGCTCACTTGTTTGACAAGATTCAAAATGGGGACTTTGATTACTCTCATTATTACACGGAAGCGAGGGGTGCTCGTAAAGAGTACTCCTCTCTCTTCCAACAAAAGATGGATGAGACTAATGATTATGCACAAGCACGTTCCTTTGCTCGTATGAAGAATGTCAGAGCATTGAAATTGGATGAGGAAGCATATAAAGATGAACAAAAGTTATTATACGAACTACGTTCTTCACTCAAAGAAGAATTTGGATTTGACCTTTGGGATAAGATGATGTCTGAGAAACCAATGGACCTTGAACAATTATATGACTATTATTGTCAAGAAAAAATGAGAAGAAAAGGCTTGGATGTTTGAAATTAATTTTGTATATTTACCAATATGATTTACGACCCAAATAAAGAACTAACCGATGAACAACTTACTCAATTGAGTGAGGATGATTTCTTAGAGTATTTGGATACCAAAGCTGAGTATCTAAAACAATTCAGTAAACCATTACCTGGTTACTACCTTAAACGATACGCTTATACAGCCGCAAAGGTTGAGGGTAGAGATATTTCGGACAAAGAACACAACTCTCTTAACAAGATGTCTAAGGAGTACAATGAAAAACGTAACGAGTGGGTATTGGAAAAGTTACAAAAAGATTTAGAGAAAGACAATGGGCGGACCAGTTAAAAGATTTGTACCTGACATCGAGGAACTTATGGAGATGTCGGCTGAAGAGATATGGAATATGTATCATTCCGTTGAAATATTCTTTGGTAGTTCAGATAGTATACAATACATAGAGAAAATTTTAGAACAATATGACTTGGGAAGACAGTAACGAATTTGAAGAAACCTTTTCTGAAATTAGAAAAGAACTTTACAAAGATGATTTCTTTCATCTAATGATGATTGAGAATGTTGAGAAATTTTTAGAGTTTTTGAAAGAACACTTAATCTCAGCACAAGATGATGATTTACTATCAGACATCCTTAAACTTGCGATGGATGATTACAACAAGTACGAAGTAGACCTTGCATTGGATGAGTTATCAGAAAAGGGTCTAATCCGAATGGTACTTCGAGAGGATGGTAAACTTGCTTATGAAGCAACCGAGCAGGGTTTGGAAGTTAACGAGTTGATTAACTTTGCAGGAATGGAAATTGAGAAACAAACAAATAAAATTATGGATATAAACTATTCAAGTGAAATCTACAAAGTTACTGGAGTTGATGACTCAATCCGATTTGTGGACCACGGAGATAACTTTGAGTTCATTGTTATCCCAGCAGGAAAACAACACGATGGTGAGAAGTTCGTTAAGTTCTACCACACCATTTTCACTCACTATAATGATGTTGGCCCAAATGGTCAATATGAGTTGGTAGATGAGTTCCGACTTTTTGAATTACTAAACACTAATTATAATCAATCTAAATAATAGAAACTATGGGATATTACATCGCTAAAGTAAAAGTTCATCACGAAGATGACAAAGGACGCGTAAAGAAAATCACCGAACAATATTTGGTGAGCGCAGTATCAGTAACCGATGCAGAAGCAAAGGTTGTTGCAGATTTTGAAGGTAGTAACTTGGAGTACGAGGTGACTGCTGTAATGGAAACTAAAATCGTGAGTGTTATTCAATGATATACTCAAGAGGCGATAAAGTAATTGTGAATGTGAACGGCACCTATCGAGTGGGTGTCGTTCAATCCAAGACTAAACTCAAGAAGGGGTGGACTTACTCCGTTGAGTTAGAGAATGGTAAACTGCTCGAACATTGTTCGGTCAACAAAGACTTAACACCTTTCCACATACACCGTGGGCTTTCAAAACAACTAAACAATGACAATTGATAAGAAGAAGTTCCAATCACTAAAAAAAAGAGTTCTAAAGAAGTATCCTAATGCTAAAACTCAACTTAACGAAAATGGGTATTATGTATCGGATGGGTATGGTTCTACAATAGGGTCAGACTTTATGATTCCACCACAACCAACAGTTCAGATGGCTTGGTATTGGGCAAATGAATCCGCTAAACTAAAACAAAACTTACTGAGAACTCATCCCGATAAAACCGGAATGACATTCGATGAGAAAAAGTTTGATAGAATTTCTCGTAGAAATCGTAAGAAGTAATTTCATTAAAGTTGTGAAAACTATTTATAGTAAATCATAAATACTATAATATGAAAAAGCACAACAACAAATGGAGAGGTACAGTAAACCACTCTTACGCAGTTACGGAAAGTGAGGTACATCGACAAGCCAAGGCATATGGTAAGAATTATACTTCCATTGACTTTGGATTTAATCCTGACTTGAAACCTGAAGACTTTCCTATGAGAAATTCGATGGAGATTGGAACTTTGATGATTGGTAACCACGAAATCGAATTGACTAAGGCTGAGGCAGTAAAGATTATTCAAACTCTTGATGCCGCTATCACCTCTACTCAACAAAGATATCGTGTAGGAACTTTAGGTTAATCTACATTGGTTCATAAGGACATCATATCTCGTATCCTTAAAGAGGCGGAAGCTCGTGATGTGGAATTCACAAACGAGCTTTCGACCTTTTTAGATGATGGTATCACCTCAATCTTAGCAGATAGAAAAGAACCATACTTTACCATTGCTAAAAATAAAATAAAACATCTAATCTCATTTGACAGACCATTGAGTGACCCTACTCGTGTTGAATATACTCAGAAGATGTTGGAGCGATTAAATAAATTATACTTTAGTCTTGATGATGAGTTTGGTAAATCATTTGTAGGGATTTGTATAGAATCCGTAAAGGAAGGTGAGTATCTAAATACTGAAGCTTTATCGTTCCTAAATGAGGTATATAAATCAATTCATAGATAGTTATTATAAACGGAGGATATTATGTCAAGTTGTAATTGTACTGAGTGTGCTTGTGAGACACACGAACAATGTCAAGATTCAGTAGCACCTTGTGCTTGTTGTGCTAATGGTGAATGTAACCACTAAGGATATATTATGGAAGACTATGGGGATTGGATTTGGGATGAGTCTGAATACAACTTCTTTATGTCTTTAGGGGATATATCTAAGTTGGAATACATCTATGATTATTTTAATCAATCTGAACTTGAAGATGAGTTTGAGGTTGAGTTGGAGTATGATGATAGTGATAAACCATCTGCAACATCAATTGATGTTATAATCACCGATACCCACTTCATTTTAACGTGTGATGATGATGCTATTGCAAAGAAAACTATTTCCACATTTAAGATGGATGGATTTATTCTTATGTATCAAATGACAAGAGGTCATAGTAGATACTATACTTATGTCGGTAAGTCTGACCCATTCTCTATGAACTGACAACGTGTCATTAAAAATACAAATGGTCTATATATTGTTCTATTGTTGATACATTATGTTTAACACAATAAAGGATATATTATGACATTTAATCAACTAAACACTTTGGTATCTGACTTTATGTTGGGTGAATGGGGTAACGAGGCAGGATTCTCTTCCAACACTGCTTTCTTAAAGGATGATGTATTAACAATGGAGTTTGAAGTTCCTGGTTTATCAAACAAGGACATCGAGGTGATGGTCGAAGACCGACATCTTGAAATCAAAGCAGAAAAGGAACATCGTAAATTCCATAAGAGATACAAAATCCACGATGCATTTGACATTAATGAAACCAATGCTATTGCTAAAGATGGTCTACTCACTATTACAATTCCCAAGTACGAAGACCGAAAAGCAAAGTCAATTCAAGTAAAAGTTAAGTAATATGTTTGGGTTCTTCAAAGGAGAAAAAGTTACGTTTAATAATAAGTTGTTCATCGTGGTCCGAAAGATTCGTGAAGACCATAATCCGATAATTGATACTTGGAAGGAACATCTTAGAGCAGATACAGTATTAAAAAAAGATGGTTATTATTGGTTTTGTGAAGAGATACCTTCAATAGACTTTGAAGAATTAACATAAACTTAACATAGGGGGCTTGGAAAAGTCCCCTTTTTTTTGTACTTTTATATAGTAAAAGAAAAACACTATGACAAACCTCGGATATTGCTGTATCAATATGACCCTTCGTAAGGACAAGATTACTACCAATCGTAGTATGATTAAGAAAACATTTCTCAAAGAAGGTATAACTAAGTCATCCGACCTTGCATTACAAAATGCTAAAGACCTTGTAGAAATTATCAAATGGAATCATCAGAATGGTTTCAAGTTATTTCGTATGTCCTCTGACCTCGTTCCTTGGGCTAGTGAGTTCGAATTATCAGATATGCCTGACTATGAGAAGTTTTCTAATGTACTTCGTGGGGCAGGTACGCTTGCTAAGACCTACGGACAACGTATAACTTCACATCCTGGCCCATTCAATGTGTTGGTCTCCCCTAACGAGAAAGTCGTGGAAAACACCATTAGAGACCTTTCTATACACGGAGAACATTTTGACCTTATGGGATTGGAACGTAGTTATCAAAATCCAATTAACATTCATTGTAATGGTGTGTATGGTGATAAGATTGCCGCTATGAATCGTTTCATTGATAACTTCAAACGACTACCAGACTCAGTTCAGTCTCGTTTAGTTGTGGAGAACGATGACAAAGCAAGTATGTATTCAGTCAAAGACCTTATGTATCTACACGAACGTATTGGTATCCCAATCACATTTGACTATCATCACCACAAGTTCAACACAGGTGGTCTGACCGAACAAGAAGCACTTGAATTGGCTATATCTACTTGGGGTGACTACAAACCATTAGTTCATTATTCTGAGTCAAGACAACTCGAAGAAGAGGGTGTTAAAGCACAAGCCCACTCCGATTACATCTACTCTGAGATTAACACATATGGTCATTCATTAGACATTGAAGTAGAAGCTAAGATGAAAGAACTTACAGTATTAGATTATCTTTCCAATTTTGGTACACATACAAAAGGGCATAGTATGGGGAAAGCTTGATATAATTAATTTATTAATTATTTCCTGATATTTATTCTTATCAGGTTAACTCAACGGCTTGAGCTGCTTAGCGAGAACGTAGTTTGATAATAAGTACAAGTCCCAAAGTTAGTAAAACCAATTTTAGGAATAAAAATGAGAAATTTTTTTAATAGGAAGAACATATTCATCTTTTTGATGAGCATTAGTACCTTAGCACTTGCTGGGTCTGCTGCATACTACTCGGTCTTTGGTCTGAGTTCTTTGTTCGCAGGTGCAAGACTTGAGGTGATTATAATGGCAGGCGCATTGGAGTTTTCTAAACTAATCCTTGCATCTTACCTACATAATAATTGGAAGACTGCTGGGTGGATGAAGTGGTATCTTACTCTCGCAGTTGGTGTCCTTATGTTAATCACATCAGCAGGTATCTACGGATTCTTAACATCAGCATATCAGAAGACTGCTGACCAATTAGGTGTGATGGATAAACAAGTTCAAGTAATTGAATTAAAGAAGGAACGATTCCAAGAACAATTGGATTATTTTAATGTAGAGAAGAAGGAACTTAGTGAGTCTATTACTGAATTAAGGAATGGACTTTCTAATAATGTGATTCAGTATAAAGACAAGGAGACTGGTCAGATTATTACAACGAGTTCATCATCACAAAGAAGAACATTAACTAACCAATTGGAAACCGCAGTTCAATCTCGTAATGATATATCAAAGAAGATTGAGATATTCACGGATTCGATTACCTCACTCGATTTACAAATATTGGATTTAGAATCGAACAACGAGGTTGCTGCTGAAGTAGGACCATTGAGATATATGTCTGAGATTACAGGCAAACCAATGAATGTTATAGTAAATATATTTACCCTTTTGATTGTATTTGTGTTTGACCCACTTGCAATCTCAATGGTAATAGCACTAAATAAATTAACTAAAAAAGAAGAAGATGGAAATGAAACTATTACTACTAATCTTGATTTTGACATCGGGGGTAATGGTAGTTCTGATATTCCTATTCCCTCTGATGGTAAGGATGGGGAAGCAGTATCAGTACCTCGAAATGAAGTGGGAGAAGAGAGAGAAGAAGCTCCTAAAGAAGAAGTGGAAGAAGTCAAAGAAACTCCTAAAGAAATCAAGAAAGAATCAAGGAAACGTGAAGATGTAGAATTCATCCCTACCGATGAAGAAGCAAAAAAACTCTATGGTGAACTTCCAACTAAACCTAAGAAGAAAAAACATACTTATATGTCTGCTCTTAGAAATCCAAGAAAATAAGTTTGGATTATTGGATTTTTTTTCGTATATTGTATACAAATAAACAAGTTATAAACAATGGATGAATTATACAACAGTACTACAAGTAATAGTGAATATAAGATGAATTACGAATCAAATGATGAAAGTGATTCTCAAAGAATTTACTATCGCGAGTTTGACTATGGTATCGATACAACCGACAATGTAATCTTAATCCAAGATGAGATTGTAAGTGGACTAACATTCGATGTTGTATCTAAAGTACGATTACTTAAAAAGATTAATGGTAATGTAGATACTATTAATGTCTTGCTAAATTCACCTGGTGGTGATGTAATCGAGACCCTTGCTCTTATCGACTTTATGAAGACTCAAGAAGAACAAGGTATTAAGTTTAATATCATAGTAAGAGGTTCAGCTATGTCAGCCGCAGCTCTTTTACTTACTTGTGGTACTGGTACTCGTGCTGCATCTAAACACTCCAAGATTATGGTTCACCAATTGTCTACCATTGTTATGGGTAAATTGAGTGATATCAAATCGAACGCAAAATTTAGTGAAGAATTAGAAAATGAATGTAACGCTTTGATGGCAGAGAACACAAAGATGGATAAGGAGTATTGGGAAAGTTCTCAATCATCCGACTACTTTATGTCAGCTGAAAAAGCATTAGAATTGGGAATTATAGATAAAATTATTTAATATGTTAGATTTCTTTACCGCAGAAGAACTCGTAGAAAATTACGAGAAGTTTCGTAAACTAATTAATCAAACCTTTACTGGTGACCGATTAGAATCACTCAACAAAATGTACGACCACTTTGAAGAACGTATATTATATACCCCAGCATCTTCAGTCGAGCATTACCACAATGCTTTTCCAGGTGGTTACATTGACCACGTTCTTCGTGTTACTCGTAATGCACTAAAGGTGTATGACTTGTGGCAAGACCTTGGTATGATTATGGAAGAGTTTGATAGAGAAACACTAATCTTCACAGCCCTTCACCACGACCTTGGTAAGTTGGGAACTCCTGAAATGGATTATTACATCAAAAACGATTCGGAGTGGCATGTAAAGAATCAAGGTAAAATTTATAAGACCAATCCTAAAATCCATTGGATGAATCTCAATGACCGAACTATGTACAATCTACAATACTTTGGTGTTAGATATACCGAAGAAGAAATGATTGGTATGAGATTAACCGATGGGTTGTACGATGAAAACAACAAAGAGTATTACATCAAGTACAACAACGATGATAGATTGGCTACATCAATCCCATTCATAATGCACACAGCAGACCAAATGGCAGCTATCTATGAAAACAAGCGATGGGAAGCTGAGATGAATCCTGTAAAATCAACTCGTAGTAAAACAACAGGTAGACCTAAGAAGGGTAATCTAAGTGAGACTTTTACCAATAACGATGTTAAACCTACGAGCGTATTTGACGCATTCAAAGATATTGTAGAAGAATAAAATGGTTACAACAATTATTATATTATCAATAACAACAGTCGTATTTCTATTTAGTACGATAAATCTTCTTCGTAAAAACGAGGCATACGAAGATGTAGTATTGGAACAAGAACTATTAATCTCAGATATTGCAGCTAAGATTGATAGTTCGATGGAGAAAATGAAAGAGCTCGATAAGTTAGGTTCATTCGAAGCAGATGATGAAACGGGATTCATCTTCAAAAATTTATATGAAGTAATCGAAGAATTGGAAAAATACTATGGGACGCAAAAGGAAGAATAAAAGGTATTTTACACAAATTACTGAGATTGCAATTAACGCATATAATAGTTGTGATGACCAACGAATGAAGAATAAAATCTACAATAGATTCATTCATTATCCATTTGATAAACTTGCTGAAAACGTAATCCATACTTACAAGACTTATTATTTTGAAGTCCCATACGAAGATGTCAAAGCAAACGTAGTAGCATTCTTAAACGAGAAGATTCATAAATTCAATGGTGATAATGGTAGAGCGTTTTCATACTTTACTGTAATTGCTAGAAACTATTTGTTTAATGAAAACAATGCTAACTATGCTAGAATGAAAGCACGAGATGGTATTGAGGTAATTGACTCATCTCGTAATATTATAAATGAGGTTTACGAGAAGAAACAATCGGAAGCGTTAAAAGACTTTATGGACTATTATGTTAGTTATATGGATTATAATGTTTTTACATTGTTTGATAAAGATAGAGATAGAAAGATTGCTGACTCCTTAACTGAATTATTTAGAACACGAGACAACCTTTACTCATACAACAAAAAGGCACTTTACATACTTATTAGAGAGAGAACTGGTGTTCAGACTCAATACATCACTAAGGTGGTTGGTAGAATGAAAATAATTTACAAAGAACTATACCTTGATTATATGATGGGTGATGTTCTACCAATAACTCACCGAGTGGAGGAATTTTAATGGATAAAGATACTAAACTATTTAAGGACAAGAGTTTTTCAGACATTATGTCGGACATCTATTCTAATCAAAAAAAGAAAGACCGACAAATCAAATTACTGATTGCTCAACTTGAACCAATGGTTAAAAACCTCAACGATGCCGCTGTGGTTGTTCCATTGATTAAAGAATACTTAGACATTTCAGTTCGTAACGATGATGCTTTAATCAAACTTGCTGCTATTGTTCAAAGAATGATGAAGGATAGTAATAGTGGTGAAGCAGGTGGTCTTATCCTAAGTGATGAAGAAAAGAGACAACTGATGGACGCAATCGATGAGGTTGAAAAAGACATCCCTAAAGAAGATGGAGATGATGAATGAAATTAGGAACAGTAATATCAGTAAACTTATCAGATTCAAATCCAGATAACTTTAATAGTATAATTGTATCATTACAAGATAGAGCATCTAAAAATAACTTGAGATGCTTTCCATTGAGTCCCAATTCAAGACACATTCCTATTTTAGGGGAACAGGTTTATGTTATAGTAGCTAATTCCGATGAAGCGTCTGCGTCAAGCCAGTCTTCTCGGAATTACTACATTTCAGTAGTAGGTCTCCAACGAAATGTAAATCACAACGCACTACCCAAATTAACTAACAGCGAGGGTAAGTCTACACCAAACTTTAGTCAAGCCTTTAACGGAATACCTATTCAAAGTTCTACTGATTCTAAAGTTGACTTTGGAAACGGATTTGTTGAAGATTCAAGTGTATCACAATTACAACCATTTCTTGGAGATATTATCCACGAAGGTAGATATGGTCAGTCTATAAGATTTGGGTACACGCCTAATAATGTTACTATTAGTGACAATAAAATAAAAGGTGCTGATAACAAACCATCTTGGAAGTCCAGCACTCCTGAGAGTCCAATTACTATTATCAGAAATGGTGGCCAATCCAAAGGATATAACAAATTTGTTATAGAAGATATTAATGAAGATGATTCATCAATTTGGTTAGGGTCTAAACAAACTATTGGATTGAAGTCATCAAACGGATTCTCATTGGGAGTAACTCCACAAAATATTTACAAGAATCCCCAAATCATATTAAATTCAGACCGAATAGTTCTTAACTCAAAATCGGACTCAGTTTTGATTAGTGGTAAGAAGTCAGTTAATGTATCAACTACAAATTGGAAAGCTGATATGGATGTGATGTTTACACAATTGGAAGAAGTTACAAACTCACTAATTACATTATCAACTAAAATGGCAAGTATTACTGCAACCCCACCTCTGACACCATTGGCCGCTCCATTTGCAGAACTATCGGCAAAGGCAACACAAATCAAAACTCAGTTAACATTAATGAAACAATAATTATATACAAACATATTTATTACTATGGATACAAAGAAACTAATTAAAGCGATTCAACTTATCATTAAGGAAGAAGTGAAGAAGGAAGTGGCTAAACGTGAAAAGTCCCTTCGTGAATCTATCCTTAAAGAGATGAAACAATCACAACCAAAAGTTGTTGAAAGAGACCCGCTTGATGTAGACCACATCTTTGAGACTTCCCATACAAATAACCAATCGTTTACTGGTAATTCTATGTTGAACGATATGTTAAATGAAACCGCTCAAGGTGGTGAGTGGAGAAGTATTAATGGGCCTGGTGGTGTATTTAATGCATCTCAAGCACAAGGTTGGGGTGGTGGATTAAACACACAACAATCAACATTCCAAACAGCAGAAGGTGGTCAAGTATCAGCACAACAACTTCAACAAACTGAAGCTGGTAAAGCAGTTGTAAACGCAGTTACACGAGATTATTCTCAACTAATGAAAGCGATTGATAAGAAGAAGGGTAAATAATGCCAACTCGTAAAGAATATAAGATAAACCCATTAGACCTTAAACGGAATAAGGCAATTGGAGTTCAACTACCACTGGGTGGTGAGCCTTTATTTAAGTTATCTTATACTACCGAAGAGCAGGCAATATCAAACCTAAAAAACTTATTATTAACTCGTAAAGGTGAACGACCATTTCAACCATTATTTGGTTCTGATATATATTCATTACTATTTGAACAAATATCTGAAAATATAAACAACGAGTTGGAAGATTCATTAAGAAATGATATTAAATTTTGGTTACCCTATATAATTGTAGATGATGTAAATGTAGATTCTAAAGAAGACTTGAATAGAGTAGATATATCACTTAGAGTTAGAGTAACTGAAACTGGAGCAAATACACAAATAACAATATTCGTAACTGAACAAGGTAACGTATCTATTGTCTGAGGATAAAAAATGGCAGAGAACATAAAAAAAGATGTGAGTTTAGTTGGTAGAGATTTCGGTGAGATTCGTAAGAATCTTATTGACTTTACAAAAAACTATTTCCCACAAACCTATAATGATTTTAACGAGTCATCTCCTGGTATGATGTTTATGGAAATGGCATCATATGTAGGTGATGTACTTTCATACTATACTGATGTTCAGTTAAGAGAATCGGTACTTGAAGAAGCTCAAGAAAAATCTAATGTATTTACAATAGCACAAGCGTTTGGTTATAAGCCGAAATTATATGTTCCTGCTACTACAACTCTAACTGTATACCAAATACTACCCGCACAAGGTAGTGGTGATAATGTACGACCTAATTGGGATTACGCTCTAACCTTAAAAGAAGGTATGGTCGTAGGTTCTTCTACCAATTCAGATGTAGAGTTCTCGACTATAAACAAAGTAAGATTTGGATTTTCATCATCGTTTGACCCTACTGAAGTTTCCGTATATCAGGTAGATGAAAACACAAATGAGCCAGTCTACTACTTGTTAAAAAAGTATGTAAAAGCTGTTAGTGGGAAAGAAAAATCAGTTCAATATGAATTTGAATCTCCAAAACCATATGATAAAATAAGATTATCTGATGATGATGGTTTAATCGATGTAATCCAAATTATGGATGATGATGGTGATGAGTGGACTAAAGTAGATTATCTTGCACAAGATACTGTATTTGAAGAATTACCAAATACAACCGATTACTCAATAGCAATGTCCGCATATGCAAATGAAACACCTTCTCTATTAAAACTAAAAAGAGTCCCTAAGCGATTTGTAACTCGTATAACCGATGAGGGAGAAATTGATATTCAATTTGGTAGTGGTGTTTCATCTAATGCAGATGAAGAAATCCTACCTAATCCAGATAATGTAGGGTCTGCATTATACCCATCGAGTGGTGACTTAGACCAAGGTATCGACCCATCAAACTTTATGTATGTTAAGACATATGGAGTTGCTCCTTCAAACACCACACTAACTGTTACTTATCGAGTTGGAAATGGTGTAGTGGATAACGTACCTTCTTCAGACCTTACCAACATTATAGAACGAGTTATCGAAACTGATGAAACCGCATTGATTAGTGATACATTTAATGTTGTTAAAAATTCAGTAGCAGTAACTAATGAAGTTGCCGCAGGTGGTGGTGCTTACGAAGAAGAACTTGAAGAAGTTCGTAATAACGCAATAGCATATTTTAGAGCACAAAATAGAGCAGTAACTAAAGAAGATTATTTGTTAAGAGCATACGCATTACCACCTCAATTTGGTTCGGTAGCAAAAGCATATGCTGCTCCTGATTTTCAAATTAATACACTATTGGATGATGGCCCAGACCCAATCCCCAACCCATTAGCAATTAACTTCTATACATTGGGGTATGATTCTAATAAAAAGTTGACTCAACTTAATCCTGCTACAAAACAAAATTTACAAAACTACTTATCGTATTACCGTATATTGACTGATGCTGTAAACATCAAGAATGCATACATTGTAAACATTGGTATTGATTTCGAGATTATAGTTCTTCCAAATTATAACTCAAATGAGGTATTGTTAAAATGTATTGACGCATTGAAAAAATACTTTAATACCGATAGAATGGGTATCAATAAGCCAATCGTATTGACTGACATTTACGTTCTATTAGATGGTATCGATGGTGTTCAAAGTGTAGTAAGACCTGACACCGATGGTAATGGTGGGTTGCAAATTGTAAATAAGTACGATGGAAGCTACTCATCAAATAAATACAACATTAAGAATGCGACTCGTGATGGAATCGTATACCCACCAAAAGACCCAACTTGTTTTGAGGTGAAGTATCCAGATGTAGATATCAAAGGTAGAGTAGTATCATTATTTTAAGAGGTAGAAAATGATTTATAGAATATATCCAACTAAAGACACAACCCTATACGAAGACACATCTCGTAAAACTCAGAATGTGGGTAAGGATGAGATTCTCGAAATCGGTAAGTTTTACGACACCGACAATACCTCTTTATTGGGTAATAGTAGAGCACTTGTTGAGTTTGATTTATCATCAATTTCATCCTCAATCGTAAGTGGTGATATAACATCACCTCAATACAGATTACGAATGGAGAATGTTGAAAGTCGTGAGATACAATCATCATATGACTTATATGTATTCCCAATCAAGGAATCGTGGACCGAAGGTATGGGTTCTGAATCGGATACACCACATAACATATTAGATTCATCTTGGGTTAGTAGGAGTCTTGATTCAATATGGGATACTGTAAATTCAACAGTTGATAAACCAATTTCTGCAGAACGTATTCCATCTTTAGAAGTATACTATAACTTTGCTGCAAATGTTGGTGGGTTTGAGTTGGTAGAACCTATTAAAGGTACTTCTGGCGAATCACCCACTCTTCAAATTAGTGATGGTAAGATGATATTATCATCATCGAATTATGGTGGTGGTACTGCAAACTTATCAGCATCATTATCATCGGATGAAATATATACAATCTCCTTTGATTTTAATAAAAACACATTATCAGGAGTTGATTTCAGAGTATATAAGCCGGATGGTTCATATTTAGATAATAGTGAACTTACAAATTATACTGATACTCTGATAACAGCCGGAACATACGAAATGTCATTCACAGCAAGTGAGTCGGGAATATATAAAACTCAATTTACTTTCTTTGATAATAATGGTTCTGATGGTTCTGCTGGCTCCATTGATAATTTCTATATATATTCTCAGGTAGACGGTGATGTATTAATATTTGACCAATTTAATATAGATGGGCCCGCTCCATCGACATATTTTCTTAATCAACATATTAAGGATGTTAATTTAGGATTACAAACAATATCCGTTTCTGATTTTGGATTACAAATGTCAGCATCGGATTTTAGTGGTGCTACAATAAACCGACCATATTCATTACAAGAGAATGTATCATATACTGCTAGTTTTAATATTGATATTGGTAATCTACCAACTGAATATGCAGATGGGTCGCCACTTGGTATCGAATTTACTATACAAGAGCCAGATGGTCGTTTATTAGATTCCTCTGAGATTATTGATTACGAAGCAAACATAACATCATCAAAATCTTCTGAAGTTAGGTTTACATCGAGGCAGGATGGTGAATATATATTCCGATGGTCCTTCTTTGGTAGTGGTAGTGGTGAGTATAGCGCATCACTTGATAATTTCAAACTACAATCAAGCGATGTTGACACAACGGGTTCGTTATACAATGATATTTACTATGACGCACATTGGATTACAAATGAGGGTGGTGGTACTTGGTATACTTCATCATTCCATAGTGGGTCACATTACAAACAATCGTTTGATAAGTACACTTCTAACTTAGATGTTGAGGTAACTGACTATGTTGATGAGTGGTTGGATGGTACACGTTCTAATAATGGTTTAATTATAAAGAAATCAAAAGCAGATGAACAATCAACTAAGAAGTTTGGTTCAATCAAATTCTTCTCTTCAGATACTAATACAATCTACCCACCAGTTCTTGAAGTTCGTTGGGATGACACTGCATTTGAAACTGGGTCATTAGAAGCACTTAATACCAATGATATGATTGTGTATGTTAAGAATCTATCGACTGAATATAAAGAAACTTCTAAAACAAAGATTCGAGTTTATGGTAGAGAGAGATTCCCAGCAAGAACATTCTCTTCAACATCAAACTACACATTGGTAAAATACCTACCAACTACCTCGTATTACTCGGTAGTTGATGCTGAAACGGAACAAGTAATTATTCCGTTCGATACTAATTATACTAAGGTAGGTTGTGATTCTGAAGGTAACTATTTTAACTTTTGGTTCAATGGGTTACAGCCTGAGAGATTCTATAAGTTTGTATTTAGAGTTGACCAAAATGGAACAACTAAATACTTTGATGATAACTTCTACTTTAAGGTGGTTAGATAATGGCAGAAAGAGAAATCAAAAGAAACAGTAGAGGTCAGATTGTATCATATGAAATATATGGTGCTTTAGACTCATCCATACCATCTGATTCATATGGTAAAGCTAGCTTCGATAAAAAAATTAGTGGTAATCGTTTTGCTACGATGGTTACTAAATATGATGCTGACTCATTTGATAGTTACATTGACACTACTATTTCTGATGAATTGATATCAACGGATAAGGAAGTGTCCGCTTCACCTCTATTGGGATTTATCGCAGATATCCAAATAGCATCTGGTCCTCAAGACCCATCTGGTAATTAATAAAGGTAGATTATGTCATTTGATAGGTTCGTAAATAAAGATGTCGTTAGTGGATTCACACCCGTATTTGGTAAAACCATTGATGATTCTAACATAATAAAAAAAGAACAACCCCTTACAGATGGTGATGTTACTGGTAAGTTTGATACAAACCTCGGACTTGAGTTTACACCTAATAAGGAAGTACATATCTACGCGGATTCCAATCTTATAAAATCATCGTATGGAAATTTTATAGATAATGAAAAGAAAAACTCATTACCAATTGTATACACCACTCCTGAATTAGACCTAAGAAAAAATGGTATAGAGCAGGGTGCTTATTCCATATTATACAACTTCCATCATAATATAATATCTAATCTAAAGATATTAAATATATCAGCAGACCGTACTGAGATTAAATTAACATATGCAGGTGGTGGTAGGACTATTGGGGCTCTACCAACACTCCGTGAAGCGTTTCAAGATTTTGGAATAAACTCATTTGACACCGCTGGTAATAAAAAGGAGTTTGTACTAAACTTCAAAGAAAATAATATATACGATGTATTAAATATGAGATTTGAAGGGCCACGTGCTGGTCTTGTTAATACAGCACTACCATATCCAAGTGAGCAAACACTTTCAAATGGTAGTCTTAAAACATTGTGGTATGTTCCATTTGACAATACACTTGAAGCTATCGGAACCTGGCGTACTATGATTCAAATTGAAGAAAATGGTGATTTAACTGGTAATTTCAAAAAGTATAGATTAGTACGAGGTTCGGATGGATTACTCGAATGGCAGGGTGGTAATTTATTGACCAGAGTACCAACTGAGTTGGATAAAGCTGAACCATTGTTACAAGATGCATTAGACAATGGTAATACTGTCACAGTTGGTAATAACCCAACTAATAAGGTATTACGATATGATAGATTTGATAATAGTTTTACATCAATCGAGAGTGTCATTGTAAAATTAGATAGACCTCTTGATGAATCTATTGTGATTAACAACCTATGTGATGTGGATGCTCGTATTATGAAGTCTTGGGTTGAGAAAATCATCGCATTCCCAAGTATTCAAAACCAAGATAGACCAGACTTTTCAGAACCAGACTTCTCTATGGATATGTCGGATATGAAAGGGGCAGATGGTGTAGATTGGCAGAATTGGAATTCACTATTAGATACCGATGCAACCACATCTCAAAGACTCATCAATAAATACTTTAGTGGTTCATTAGGAAACGTGAAGTTAAATATAGATTATTCTGATTTTTCAAAATTCGTACACTTCTCATCCGCTACAGAACGAATTGATAATTTCAAGTACAAGTTACAACAAATAGAAGCATATAACTCACGAATTAATTTACTCGAATCTATAAGTGGGTCTGAAGCTTTAACAAACATATCTCAGTCACTAACCCGTAGAGACACTCTTATTGGTGGATTTGATGATTTTGAGAATTACTTATACTACAACGATAATTCAAACCCATATACACATTGGTCTGGGTCTTCTAATATAATAGAACCATATCCAAAAGTATCAACATTCCCACATATATTATACGATGTGACATCATCACAAGGTGAGGCTTGGTACAATGGTGTTTATGCGTCTGCATCTTTATACGATTCGTTTAATGACGCAAGACTCCGTAATATGATTCCAATCCATCTTCAAGAGGATGAGAGAAATTTGGAATACATTACGTTTGTTGATATGATTGGCCAACACTTTGACATACAATGGACATACATTAAATCTTTGACCGATATCAACAAACGTGAAGAACACCCACACGATGGTATGGCAGATGACCTTTTGAAGTCGGTTGCTGAATCATTGGGTTGGAAGTTATCTAACGGATACTCTGATGTTTCTCTTTGGAAATATGCGTTGGGTGTTGAGTCTGACGGTACGTTATATCAAACAGGCTCGCTACAATCTAAATCGAGAGATGAGATTACAAAAGAAACTTGGAGAAGGATTGTAAATACAATTCCTATGCTGTATAAAACAAAGGGGTCTGCTCGTTCAATCAAAGCAATCCTTGCAACATATGGTATTCCACAAGCATTCTTGAAGATTCGTGAGTGGGGTGGGCCTACAATTTCTACTCGTAAGAATGTTTACGAGCACGAGAGATTTGTATATAAATTACAGGCATCTCCATCAAAGTATATCTCAAATCCGTGGGATGATATTCAGTCCGATAGACCAAATTCGATTGAGGTTATTGGTAAGATGCCTAAAGGGAACTATCACATACTAAGAGTAACCAATAACTCCGACAACATAGATTATTTTTGGGACTATCAAGATAATGAGACTGTAAGAATCAGACTATCGGTAAATGGTACTGACATTATATCTTCATCTTATGTTCCATACAAAGAACGTAAAGAAGTTGCAATGGTGTTAACCTCGGCTAGTATTGATATTCAAGCTGCTTGGGTAGATTCTTGGGGAGAGGTATTAGCTAATCCAACTGCAAGTTTTAGTGGTAATAATTCTACATTTGATAGTGTGTGGTCTTCGAATGGTGTTGTACAAGTGCCAGGTCCAACAACTGACCTCAACGTAAACTCATATGAAACTGCAAGTATTCAAGAGGTTAGATATTTCCGTGACCCAATTACAAACGAGATAACTCAAGAACACGCACGAAATAGAGAGGCGTATTTTAGTGATGATAATACAACCGATTTGGATATAGACACTTCATTTGATAAGTTGATGTATCGTATATTTCCAGATAGTGACTTCACCACAAACTCATCATCAATTTTATCGGTTCACCCAAATCAAAAATTCACTTCATCTGATAGTGGGTTAGTGTTATCAGCATCATTAGTTAATATGAAACCTTTGGATTTGGTAGGTGAGGTAGACACTCAATTTGTAACAGTACCATCTATGGGGGCTCTTAATTTAATGAATAACAAAGTTCGTATAGAGTCAGCATCACTAAATGGTGTATTAAGTCCTGATAAATCAAACGAGTTATCACAATACGATTATGCCCCAGTCGACTCAAATCTATTGGGTACATACTTCACAACAACCGATACTGTAAACTTTGATATCTACAACTCGGAAGGTTACTTCGAAGCAGATGATTGGGTGGGTGACCCTGACAAAAGATACAACGAAGATTATCCATTACTAAAGTATAGAGCAAAGAATTACTTCCAAAAGTATACAACTGGTACTGCTTTGGATTTAATTATGGATATGTTGTCTCGTTATGATATGTCTGTATTTGACCAAATTAGACAACTCTTACCAGCCCGTGTAGATTGGCATAAGGGTATACTAATTGAACCACACGTTTTTGAAAGAAACAAGTATCAAAGGGAACGTGGTATTGTAATATCAAGACATCATTATGATGGTAGTATTAATGTTGGAGCAAATGTAATTACTGCAAGTAGACACGATTATGATGTATCATCAATCGATTTGTATGATTACAATTCATCTACATACAAATATCAGATTGCAGTATTAAGTGGTAGCACATACGAAAATCAAACAAATGGGTATTGGGAATATTCTCCAACTGGGTCTACTGTACTTAATGCAAGGCCATCGAAACATCACCAAGACATCGAGTATTTCTATTCTACCGCAGAGTCGGCTAGTTTGAAACTACCAAGCTCTTCATCTTACAAATACGCTGAAGTACAAGACACTCGATTACCATTATCAATAGAAAATTTATATTACAATGGTTGTAGAATATCAAGCGACTCATTAACAACAAACTCGGATGATACTCCAGATGGTGGGCCTGTTGTTGAAATAACGGAAGTGAATCCTAACGTATTGGTATTCTCTGGTAGAGAGGGTGAATCACTTGGTACTGAGCAAACTATCAAACAAACTTCAGTTAGAACTATGCCTGTGAATGAATTGGTATCAGTTCGTAAAAGTGAGGAACGTGAAGTCAAACCAACCCCATCAGTTGCACTTGAAACTGATACTTTGAAACCATTAACATTTATTCCACGGAATAGTAAACCAAAAACTAATATTAGACCAAATCGAACACAAAGTTTATTAAAATCCTTATTAAATCGATTTAGGTAGTTAAAAAGTTAAAAAACCATATTTATATACATAAAGAGGAAACACTATGGGATTTTTAGATAATTCATCGGTAACAGTAGACGCAATTCTTACCAAGAAGGGTAGGGAGTTGTTAGCACAAGGTCGTGACAAGTTTCAAATCACTCAATTTGCATTGGCAGATGATGAGGTTGATTATGAACTTTGGAATCCAGCACACTCGTTGGGTTCAGACTATTATGGTATCATCATTGAAAATATGCCTGTGATTGAAGCAATCACGGATGAAAACTACGCAATGAAATACAAATTGCTGACACTACCTAAATCAACTACACGATTACCTTATATTTCAGTATCACCATCATCGATAACATTAGATGAAGGTGTGAATAATACTGTAATTTCAGTAACCACTAAAAATGGTGGTAATGAAAACTTAGGTTACACTGCAATTTTGTTGAACAAAGATGCGGGTAATATAACTGGTAATGCTGGAGTTCCTGGTAACGTAACACCTATTATAAGTGTGGGTTCATACAATACCAACCAATCACAAACAGTTGTTGGTAAGAACCAATTCACATTCCAATCGGTTGCAAATCTACCAAATGATACTGTAATTTCAACTCGTATCATTATTATTGGTAACGAGACTGGTGGTAGAACTGAAATTGATGTAACCGTGAATCCCGTATCAGACTCACAAGTAGTCGTAGTGTCAACCCCAATCGCATAACGTAAAGGAATAATAAGATGGCAGTAGAAAGTATAGGTAGTAATGGTGGTACTGGTGGCGGCACCTTTTCAAGTGGAAACACTGGTGGAACAACTGGTGGAACAAGTGCTGGTAACTCTACAATTTTAGGTGAATTGAGTGGTCCTGCATCACTAAACGATATCGTAGCACAAGATGTTACAAATGATTCAACTCCCGTAATCCCAGCAGGTGCATATGATTATGGTAGTGGTAAAGTATATACCGCATTTACTGTCGAAGATATTGTAGAAGGTAATACACAAAGAGTAACTCGTGGGTTATGGAGTGGTAATGTTGGTGAACTAACTACACTCTGGACGTCATCATATCAGTCTTCAACTCAAAAACAATATTACTACGAGATTTACAATGGAGACCCAACTGACTCTACTAAAGAAGCTCAGTTCTCAATCGCATATGGTCACTACGCTGGTAGTGGTTCTTCATCAGATGGTTCTAATGAAGATTCACCATCAAACGCAATGTACTCTCAATTCCAACAAATTCTCCTTCCTGCATCTCAAACAACATTTAACTTTGGTGGTGTAACTCAAGATGATGTTTATGTCGTGTCTCTAAATCGTGCTCGTATCAAAGATAAGTTAGACCCAGGTAATTGGGAACTTGTATTATCTGGTTCAAATGGTGAAACACTTCGTTTGATTGATGATAGTGGTGATGTTAACCAATTGGGTAACTCGAATCAAAATAAATACAATATTGTATCAGGGTCGTTGACTAATGGTATCCACAATGAAACCGAAATCTTTGGTGAAGTATACCCTCAATTTGGTGTAATGGTCTTGGGTGCTGCTGCACTTGACGCATCTGCATCTCTTGGAACAAATAGAGCAAGTGATACCGATGCAAGAAACCACGGATTGTTGTTCACGGCTATTAGTGGTGCAGCTGCTGCTAACTCTGATAATGGATTCCAAGCAAGAAGTGAGGAAGAAGTAAAATCAACATTCTTCTTTGTTAGAGCTAAGAACGCAGAATACAACTTCTCAAACAACCCATCTTATGTTACAGGTTCAAATGGTAAGTTAAAACAACAAACATTCGTAGGTGACCCTAAGTCATATATTACTACGGTAGGATTGTACAATAACGATAATGAACTTTTAGCAATTGCTAAGTTGTCTAAACCTTTGTTGAAATCATTCTCAAATGAGATTTTGATTAAGGTTAAGCTTGACTTCTAAAGATGAGACCAAATGGGAATAGTATTCAAAAAAATCTTCAATGGTGGTGTTCAGTCACGACCATTCAAAGCTCATAAACGATATGAGGTTACGAATGTAAACCATTCATCATCGTTTGAGATTTCTATTCTTAGAGGTATTTCAGATAATGGTATTTTAACAGAAGTATCAACCTCAGTTTCAAATGAGATTGGCGTTGATACTTTTTTGACTTCATCTGGTGGAGTGACTGATGAGTTAAATCGAATTCCACAAACAATTATTTGGAATTCAATAAATTCTACATTCTTCAAAAGAAGAAGTGATGTTCACTTATATGATACCGCATCGGTAGTTTCGATACCCCAAAACAAATTTGGAAACGGTATTAAACCAAAATCAGTATTTGTTAGCGACAACTCCGATTATCCAAATTCAACAATCTATTTGTCAGACCAAAAAGTTACTGATGAATATGGTATTCTTATCGCAAATGAATTAACATCATCATCATATATTAAATCATCGGATAATGTATTATCACTCCTATTAGATGGTGAGTTCAAAGATTATTCTGGATATGATAATCGGTTAATTGAAGATACATACACCTTTGAAGAATCAAATGCAAACTTAGGTAAAGTTGTATCTTTAACCAATCAAACTCAAAGTATTAGAGTTAGACATAGTTCAAACTTTAATATGTTAAATAAGAATGATGATTGGGCAGTTTCATTTTGGGCAAGTATTCCAGAGCAAGGAGTTACTGGTAGAAACATATTTAATTTAGTTCAAAAAAGAAATGCACTAACATACATCGATGATGCTGGTGTGGAACGAGTTAAGTCTGATGGTACAGGTGAATACCCATTTGATTTATCATTCTACTCAGAAGAACACCCAACACTCGCAGGGCAAGTTTTCCTAAAAGCATCTGATGGTAAATTTGTTGTGGATATCTCATCATCAGCATCTTACAATGATGGCCAGTTCCACCACTATGTTATAAACAAGAGTGGAAGTAATATTGGATTATATATTGATGGAAACGAATCGACTTCCTCACTATATGAATTCAATGGGAATACTAACAATAATAGAGACATCCTAATTGGTAGTCGTAATGTTGAGAATACTGAAGCAAACTTTAGTGGGTCTATCGGTCAATTAAGAATTCATAGAACTGCGCTAACCGACTCTGAGATAACATCACTTGCTGATAATTCACCAAGTGGTTCAGCTCTTCAAAAGAAAGAAGTTGGGTATGTGTTCTATAAACAAGGTATGGTTATAGTTACTGACCCTCGACCACGATACCAAAACATTTTCTTAGGTGATGGTAATTGGGAATACACAAACAAAGATTATCAGTTAGACTATCGTGCTACTAAACAAGTAGAAGAGGTATCAATACTTTGTGAAATCAAACGAAATGAATATAATGTCTCATCAAATGCATCATTACGAGTTGGTGGTACTGATGAAGATAATAGATTAATACCTATGGTTACGGGGTCTGATTTTAGACCATACATTACACAAGTTGGATTATACAACGACACTGGAGACCTTCTTGCTGTTGCTAAGTTAGGGTCACCTCTCAAGAAAAGACAAGATGTTGATGTAACCATAAATGTGAAATTCGATATAGACTAATATGGCAAAAGGAAATTGGAGTCACATCCAAAAACAAAAAGGTCACAAGTCTGGCCTTGAGACTCGTATAGATGAGCAACTCAAATCACAAGGTATTGATGGTGAATATGAACAACACGAGGTAAAGTATACTATACCCGCTACCCACCATACTTACAAGCCAGACTTCAAACTACCAAACGGAATCTACATTGAATCCAAAGGTTGGTTCTTACCTGAAGATAGAAAGAAGCATTTATTAATTAAGGAACAAAATCCCGATATGGATTTACGATTTGTTCTTCAGTCACCAAATGGTAAAATCTATAAAGGTTCTAAGACCACTTACGCACAATGGTGTGAGAAGTATGGATTCAAATGGGCAAAGAAAGAAATACCACAAGAGTGGATTGATGAAAAACCTAAGCAAGATTTTTTTGATTATTCAAAATAATTTTGTATATTAGTAGTTATGGAAGATAGACTACTTGAACTTTTAGAGTCCGTTCTTGGTAAATCCAAGAAAACCAGTGGGGATAATTATGCATTCTATTCTCCATTTGTTGACCACTACAAACCAAAGTTAGAGATTAATATACGAATTAATTCTAAGGGAAACAACCCGTGGCATTGTTGGATTTCTGATGAAAAGGGTAGAACTATAAAAACCCTATTCAAGAAACTTCGTGTATCCAAATCAACTTGGGATGAGTACAATGCAATCTTTAGCAAGGTTAATCGATATTCAAGTGAGTACGACACTACTGAGGTAGTAGAGCAAGTTGAACTTCCAAAAGAATTCACACCACTATATAAACCAGCCAACTCTTATAAGAGAAAACACGCACTCAATTATCTATTGGGTAGGGGTCTCAGGCCAGAAGATATTGTAAAGTATAATATTGGGTTTTGTGAAGAAGGTGAGTATCGGGATAAAATCATTATACCATCGTATGATGAAAGAGGTAAGTTGAATTTCTTTGTAGGTAGGTCATTCTACCAAACGCAATATAAACACAAAAATCCAAAGGTATCCAAAGACATAGTTGGGTTTGAATTACTCATCAATTGGGATACTCCATTGGTTCTTTGTGAGGGTGCATTTGATGCAATTGCTATTCGTAGGAATGTAATTCCATTGTTTGGAAAATCCATTCAATCTGAATTAGAGAAGAAAATAATTGGAAATTCCGTAAAAAAGTTGTATATTGTATTAGATTCGGATGCTATAAAGAATGCAATCGGATTGGCAAAGAAGTTTATGTCGTATGGAATTCAGACCCATTTAGTAGATTTGGGAGATGAAGACCCATCCGATATGGGATATGATAAAGTTAACAAACTAATATATAATACTCCACCATTGGACTTACGAAGGTTGGTAGAGTATGAATTATTCAGAGTATGAAAAAACTCAAGAAACTAAAAGTCGGTATTGAAAAGGTAAATAAAGTTTACCATATCGCAGATGTTCACATCAGAAACCTCAAAAGACACAAAGAGTATCGTGAGGTATTTTCCCATCTTTATGGGTATATTTTGACTACAATGGAGGAAAATGACATCATCTATATTGCAGGTGATGTTGTTCACGCAAAGACTGATATGACACCCGAAGTGGTTGACCTCACTCAAGAGTTCTTCACTCGACTTGCTGACTTGTTACCAACGGTAGTTATTCCTGGTAATCACGACGCTAACTTAAATAACCCATCGAGATTGGATGCGTTATCACCAATTATTAGTGCACTAAAGCACCCAAATCTATTCTATCTAAAAGATACTGGTGCTTGGTCATTAGGTGACCTTACAATCGTTCACCAATCGGTTTGGGATAAGTCACCAGGATTTCCATTAGCAAGTGAGTATGGTGGTGATACTAAGATTGGTGTATTTCACGGACCAGTTGATAAAATTGAGACCGAGCATGGGTTCTCAATTGAAAATAAGAATATCAATGTAGGGAACTTTGATGGGTATGATATGGTGATGTTGGGTGATATCCACAAACCAAATAATCCAGTTCAAGGAGAAGAGCATATTAAGTATCCGGGTTCACTAATCGTTCAGAATCACGGAGAAGCAAAGTATCCAGACCACGGAATTTTGGTGTGGGATGTTCAAACTCGTAAAAATAAATTCGTGAAGATTCCTAATGATTATGGATATGTCACGATAGATATAGAAGAGGGTAAGATTGTTTCGAATATGCCAATCCCTCAAAAACCACGAATGCGAGTTCGTGTAAAAGATACAAAGGCATCTGAACTTAATAAGATTATTGCTGACCTAAAGAAAGGTCGTAAAGTTCAAGAATTAACCATACAAAAAGTTATCACTCGTAAAGAGGGTGGTGAGCATGAAAAGATTGTTCTTCAGAATGTTCGTGATACTGCTTTCCAAAATAAACTGATTGAGGAATTCTTAAATGAAACGGAACATCTCACCGAAGAGCAACTTGAAGTTGTTAAAAGCATTAACAACGATATCAATTCAAAACTCGGAACAGCGAGAACAATTGTCAACTCAACTTGGATACCGAAGGTGTTTGAATTCTCAAATATGTTCTCGTATGGTCCTAACAATGTCATAGACTTTTCTCAGATGAAAGGTGCTTATGGAATCTTTGCACCAAACGCAAGTGGTAAGTCAACCCTTTGGGATGCTCTATCATTTTGTATTTTTGATAAATGTTCAAGAACCTCAAAAGCAGAGGATGTGATGAACTACTCAAAGATGTCGTTTGATTGTAAGTTTACATTTGAGTTGAATGGAGTTGACTACACCATCGAGAGAACTGCTAAGAAGTCGCCTAAGAGAGGAACTGTAAAGGTAGACACTAACTTCTATCGTATGGTAGATGGTCAAGTAGAATCCCTTAATGGTGAACAACGTAGAGAAACAAATGCAATCATTAGAGAATATGTTGGAACATACGATGACTTCGTGCTCACTGCGATGTCAACACAATCAAACAATAGTGGATTCATCGAGAAATCACAAAAAGAACGTAAGGAACTCCTCGCACAATTCTTGGATATGGATGTCTTCGAGAATCTCTACCAAATTGCGAGTGAAGAGATTAAAGAACTATCAGCTCTTCTAAAGGATTATAAAAACCAAGACTTCCCAACACAACTTGCTGAAGCAGAAGAGACACTTACATCTATCACGGGGTCTTTGACCTCGCTGCAAGATAGGAAGGTTGAGTTGGAAACCAAACGAGATAATACAAATACTAAGATTGAGTACGAGATGAGCAAACTAAAGCCCGTTGAAGACTTAGGCGATGTATCAGATTTGGAAGACCAATTGGAGTCTATGGAAGATTCCATTAAAAAGCAACAACTTTCGTGTGATTCTAATTTAACTCATATCAAGAAAGTTCAAACGGAAATCAAAGACATTCAGACCAAGCTATCAAAATACGACGCTGATAAACTTTATGAGACTGAAAAGGAATACAATCGTTTAGATAGAAAATTTAATGAGTTAGGTATTACGTTGGATAAAATTGAGACCGAGATGATTCACGCAAAGAAACACTTGGATGGGATTGGGTCTCTTACGTTTGACCCTAATTGTAATCATTGTGTTGAGAATCAAAATACTCCATTTGCTAAACAGGCAGAAACACTCGAACGTGAGTTAGAATCATTGGGTAAACAATACTCAGATGTAGTTTCGGACCGAATGGGGGTGATGGATGCTCGTAATAGTTCAGATGTGAGTTCTAAGATTGAAGAATATGAAGCATTGGTATTGGAATCTAAAGAAGCGCATCAAGAATTAAAACAATACCAATCCGATTATGATGGGTGTACACTTCTTGTGGAAAAGATGACTCTTGAATTAGAATCTCTCAAAGAGAAAGTTCAAAGAGCAAAAGCACAAGAGGAGGCAGTAGTCTACAACGGAGAGATTCAAGAAAAGATAAAATCTTTTAGAGTCACACGAGATTCCATTCGAAATGAGATTGATGAGATTACAACTGAGATTATGAATGTAAACTCCGAAATCAAATTGGCTGAGAATACTATCGAGAGTGTAAATCGTGCTATTGATAAACTTAGTGATATGGAAGTTCGATTCGATGGATATGAATACTACCTCAAATGTGTAAAGAGAGATGGTATCCCATATAATCTAATTTCAGATGTTCTACCAAAGTTAGAAGTTGAGATTAACAACATTCTACAACCACTCGTTGATTTCCAAATTATGTTGAATACTGATGGTAAAAACATCAACTCATACATTGCATATGGAACTGATGAATATTGGCCATTAGAACTAACAAGTGGTATGGAGAAATTCATCTCATCAATTGCTATTAGAACTGCGTTGATTAATGTATCTAATCTACCACGACCAAACTTCATTGCTATTGATGAAGGGTTCGGTTCATTAGACACGGATAACTTTAATTCTTTATATTTATTATTTGATTACTTAAAGACCCAATTTGACTTTATCATTACAATATCTCACATTGATAAGACACGAGATATGGTTGACCAGATAATTGATATCAATAAAGTTCGTGGGTTCTCTAAAGTTTCATATTTATAAGAAAGTGATGGAGTCCGTTAATGGGATTGGAATTAAAACGAAGGTCTAAACAATACTTAAAAGATATACCAAATACGATTGACCTCGCCGGTGATGGTGGTAATCGTGTATTTGGTATATCCGACTTTCCTAAATACCTTGGTGAAGGTAAAAACTCGTTTAGAATAAACCCATTGGTTAGGGCAATAAAACCTAATACCAATATTGATATTGAGGTTTTAGACTCCAATGGTAACACTGTATATTGGGAAATACCAAATTACAAGGATGGTGACAACTCAAGATTAGTTTCAATATGGGTTTACGATACCTTGGATGAAAAATATCATACACCAGATGGTCCTTGTGAGATTATAATAGCTGCCCAAGGCCCAAGTGGTCCAATAAGACACACACTTAGAACTACCATTGTAAAGAATAAAAAATCGGTATCTGAAATAGTGTTTTCAGAAAAACCAATTGGTAGTGTTTCATCATCTATACAAACATTTACGAATTTACCTCAAACCGATGGCTCATTAACACAAACATCACAATCGGGTCAGTTTGTATATAAGAAATCTATATATGGTGATGATGTATCATTCGAATCATCTACTTCTATAATAAATGGTGAAATGTTAAGTGGTAGTTTAGAGTTGGACTTAACATCCACAACTCTATACCCACGACTTGGTGGTGGTCAATCTCAGCCAGTAAATGTTACAGCAAGTATAAGTGAAGTGCTAAGTTCTACCTTATTCAGAGTGTCACTTCCGATAACAGCAAGTGACAATAGAAGTCAAGGTTCGATACACACTTATGAATATTCCGATGGTAGTATAAATGGTACTATTAGATATCAGTCTACTGGGTCTGCTGTAAATACACAAAACCAAGTAGCAATTGCAAATATATTATTAACTAATGTAAATCCAGAGTCTGGACGAATATCATCGGTAAACACGTTAATAAAATCAGATGGATTGTCGGATTCAGATTATGAGTTAATATCAAATACCCAAGTTCCTAACGAATCTATTATATCATATAGAGTCCCAATTCCAACGGAACACCTCAATGACCCTAAGTCAATTAAGGTACAATTCCTAAATAGTTCAGGAGATATATCATCTACTGAGGTTGTAATTAAAAATATTATATTTGAGGGTGGTAACGTATACATTGGTGGTAATCAATCAATTGTAACTGGGTCGTTATTTATATCCAACGCAATTGGTAGTGGTCTTGAGATTGGTGGTCATTCAAGTGGTTTCTTAAAATCAGTTGGGTATGAAGGTTTAACATCAGCGTCCAACGGAGATGGGCCTGGTGGGTTCATTATTTATAGTGGTAGTGGTGGCCTTCAAATGGGTGCTGATGTATTACAAGGAGTTGGTCTACAATTCGTTGGTGATAATGATGATAGACACCTTATCTTTACAACTCACGATGGTGGGTTGTTGGATGTTAAGACTGATAAGTTTTTTATAGGAACACAAAATACCCAATTCGTAAGTGGTAGTGATGGTAATATTGAAATCAGTTCATCATTATTCCACTTAGACCCTGCAAACGATAGATTGGTAATTGGTGCGGATGCTATTATAGAAGCAGACCTATCAGCAAATAATATCAGAACTCCTGCAACCATTGATGGTGCTCCATCAACTGACCTAAATGCATCATCTTCTATTAAGTCGGATGGTTTTGCAAGATTCGTATCTGCTTCGATTGGTGGATGGGGTGTTGATACTGGTTCAATCTTTAGTGATAATTTAGAGATAAACTCAAGTGGTAAAATTAAAACAAGAGATTACATCTCAAATACCAAGGGGTGGGTTATAGATGAGACAGGTATCGCTGAGTTTCAGAATGTAAAGATTAGAGGTACACTTGCTACAACCACATTTGAGAAGGAAAGTGTTAATGCAGTAGGTGGTCAATTGTATGTTGCAAACTCAACTACATTGAGTGGTTCATATTCATCGAGTATAGATAGTACACCTGCGGCTGGTATAACTTCATCAACATCATTACCAACAAACTTTACTACTGCAACAACTCGTAGTTTGGAGTTTGATTCTTCCACATATGATATATCAACAATAGATGGTGTTGATAAATTTACAATTGATTCTGCTATTTATGCTGATAACGAATCCGCTACATTGTATTGGAGCCAAAGTAATGCATTTTCATCACAAGCATCAGCAAGTTTTAAGACAACCGCCAGTACAACTACAAATACGGATGTATCCGCATCAGTATATAACTCGAATACCTTATATGGGAATGAAATTAGTATAGCACTTGGAAACTACACTGCTATTCAGCCAAACGGATTCCCACAACAATACTTTTTTAACCAAGAAGTGTATATCTCTGATAGAAATGGTAATAATGTTTTCACAATGGGTGGTTCTTCAGCCATAGGTACTATAACTTCAGTTAGTCCACTTGAAATAGAATTAGATAGTGATACGATTAGCTCAACTTATAGTGGGTTACCAATCACAGGTAATAGTGAACAATTCTATATATCATTTACATCACAATCCACATCAACCACAACTGTATATGATGCAAGTCAATATGTACACAAACCAGCTGGGACTTGGCCAACCAAAATCGAAGATGATGGTATAATAATATTTGATGATGGTAATGGTAGTAAAACATACACTATCCTTGAACGTGTTGATGCTACAACTTTAAGAATTGATACATCATCATATGCACCAAATACAAGTGGTTCATTTGTAGTAGCAACTGGGGCATTTAGTGGGTCTGCTAATAGTTCAACTAATATCTCAGCAGGTAGTGGTAGTTTGAACGAGTTTATATACGATAATATATCCCCATCATCGAGTCAATTTATTGTAGACAATGTAAGTGGGTTTATTGTAGATGAGATTCTAACATTAAAGAAGGTAACAAGTACTGGATTCTCAACTGAGTATGTTCAAGTTGTATCATCATCGAGATTAAATGGTGGGAGTTCAACCGATTTGAGTGGTATCTTAAATGTAACTCGTGCATATGGTAATGGTATCACAGGTGATTCGGCTTCGTTAGGAGATTCACCTTCTTCTGCAACTGACTACGAACAAGGTCAAGTGGTTGTATCTACTGGTAAAATTGGAAGTGGATTTATTAGACTTAACGCAAATCCAAACGACACCTCAACTCCGTATATGGATATTGTAGAGAGAAATGGTAGTGGTATATACGATGTTGAGTTGAAAGCACGATTGGGTGACCTAAGTGGTCTTGATGGGACTGATATGGTTCTTGGTAGAAGCAACCCTGGGTTTGGTCTTGCTACTGACAACGTATTCCTACAAGGTGGTATCGTAGCAACCTTTGGTGAGATTGGTGGGTTTGGTATAAACGAGACCACAATATCATCATCTAACAATAACCTAATCCTAAAAGATAGTGGTCAGATTACAGGGTCTACTGTATTATTCGATGGTGGTACTATTGGTGGATTTGAATTAGGGTCAGATATCATTTCATCATCTAATGGTGAATTGGTTCTCAAATCAAATGGCCAAATCACTGGGTCTAATGTATTATTCGATGGTGGTACTATTGGTGGATTTGAGATGGGAGATAGTATTATCTCATCTTCTAATGGTGATTTAGTACTTAAATCAAATGGCCAAATCACTGGGTCTAATGTATTGTTTGATGGTGGAGTTCTTGGTGGATTTGCAGTTACATCAAATGTTATATCATCATCCAATGATGCTCTAATACTAAAGTCAAATGGACAAATCACTGGGTCAGCCGCAAGATTAGTTGTAGAGATAAATAGTAACGACTATGAGGTTTTAGATACAACTAAAGGTATTATTGATGCTAAGAATGTAGGTAGGTCATTATATTTTAATACAGATGAAATAACAATTAGTAAGAGTGGTGCAAGTTCGGGTGCTACATATGCAACTCCAATATATGTAACTTGGCAGGGACTTAAATATGAAACACAGGTAAATGTCTCGTTTCAAGGTATGATTCATAAGAGTGGAACACATAGGGGACTTGGTGGTATCAAAGCAACTCTCGAAACTGCAACAAGTGGTTCTGAGACTAATGGTGATTCTTATTACGATAATTGGTCCACTCTAAGAACTATAAGTAATGTTGGACTAATTGGGTCAGTCGGAATATCAGCTGAATACACTGGGTCTGTATCAAACGTGGGTTCGGATTCATATGCATTTTATATAGATGATTATCAAGATGGGTTAACTACATACAATCACGCACAATATCAAACACAGCTTTTTAGATTGAAGTTAGAACCATTTGCAAATGTAGGATTTACCGGAACTGGTACTTCAAATGTATTTGTAAAAAATATATCAATATGGACATCTCGTGGTCTTGCAAGCACATTTGACCTCGCAACACAACCACCAGATTTTGGTGGTGGGTTAGGTATTTAAGTGTATAATTTAGGATACTTATTATTATGGGAAAATTAATAAACGAATGGGTAACGGAAACAATCCTTACCGAAGACATTAAGAAAACAGTAGTAACTTATGTGGGTAGGTTTCATCCATTCCATTCGGGTCATTATGCTACCTACCAACATTTGGTAAAAAAGTTTGGTAAAGAAAATGTGTATATTGGAACTTCTGATAAAGTTCAATTACCAAAATCACCATTCAAGTTCAAAGAGAAAGTTCAGATAATGAACACGATGTTTGGTATCCCAAAAGACAAAATAGTACAAGTAAAAAACCCATATTCACCAAAAGAGATTTTACAATCATTCTCAGAAGAAACAACTGGATTCATTACAGTCGTTGGTGAGAAGGATAAGAATAGATTGGGTGGTAAATACTTTGAACCATACAAGGGTAAGGTAGAAAAAGGATTTGCCGATGCAGGTTACGTTTATGTAGCACCATCACAAGCACGAGGTATATCTGGAACCGAAGTCCGTAAAGGTATGTCTAACCCAGATGAACAAGAAAGAATTAAATTCTTCAAGTCAGTATATCCAAAGTTCAACCAAAAGATTTTTGATTTAGTATCAGGTCGTATTGCTAAAGTAGAATCGGTGATGGAATCGTTCTTACAAACATTTGATATGTCTGAGTTAATTAATGAAGCATCTCAAATCCCAGTTAGTGGTAAAGGTATCGTAGATGATGGACCAGGTGCTTTTTATGGTAATATGAAAACTTTCGAAAAAGAAAGTCAAGATGTTACTGAAAGACTTGGATGGGAAATCGTATCATATTTGATGGATGATGATTCTATGGAGTCGTTTACCTCAACCGAATATCCAAGTGGGCCTGGTAGAATGGGTGTGTCATTCTTCCCAACGGGTGACACGATGGATGGTCAGAGTAAGAGATATGGTAAAGACATCGCAGGTAGACCTGCTTATAGAAAATGGGCAAAACACATCAAACGAGTTGCTCTTAGATTGGGTATGGAGTTCGTTAAGTTTGTTGAACCAAAAGATGTTGATAACCTTACTCAAAAGATTGACACCGAAAAACAAAAAGCTAAAAAGAGTAAACTTAAAGAGAGTATTCTTTTAGAAGGTGGGGCATATGGTCATATGAATCACCCATTCGATACTGAATTAGGATTGACCTTTGGTGATTTGAAACTAATCATCGATGGTGCTCTTAATGGTAAGTTGGAATTCACACGAGAAAAAACCGATGGACAGGCACTTGCTATCTCATATAGAAAAGATAGAGGTATCATCGCTGCAAGAAATAAATCTCACCTCAAGGATAGAGGACTTAATGCATTAGACATCAAAGGTGTCTCAGATAAGTTTGCTAATAGGGGAGGGTTGACCGATGCGTATAATTTCGCTATGAAAGATTTGGAGAGAGCAATCAAACAACTTTCAGATGCACAAAGAGAAAAAGTCTTCAAGGATGGTTCAAAGTTTATGAACATCGAAGTCATCTGGCCGGAGTCAGTAAACGTAATACCATATGGTCAACCACTATTAGTTTTCCACGGAACGATGGAATATAATGAGAAGGGTGAGGCAATTGGTGCTGATACTTCTGATGCACGAATCTTAGCAGGTATGATTAAACAAGTGAATGCTGATGTTCAAGACAATTACACCATCCAAGGTCCGCCAGTTGTAAAACTACCGACAAATCAAGAACTATCAAAACTGAAATCGAAGTTCTTTGGTCAATTGTCTAAAATCCAAAAAGAGTTCAAACTCAAAGATACCGATGGTGTCGCTGAATATCACCAAAGATGGTGGGAAGAGTACGTTGATAAAAACTCACCTTCAACATTAGACAACAAAACCAAAATGGGATTGGTTCGTAGATGGGCATTCTATGACAAAGGATTCCGCTTGGATAAGAAAAACATTACCGATGATAAAACATTGGATTGGGCAAAGAAGACTGACAAGATTGACCAAGCAAAAATCTCAAAAGAAAACCTTCGTAAGTTTGAAGACATCTTCTTGGGTGTAGGTGCAGAAGTTCTATCATTTATGTCTTCGGCATTGACTGTAAATCCAGACAAAGCATTGAGAGATATGCAGAAGAGACTTGACCAAACCATCAAAGATGTTAAAAAGTCAGGTGACCCAAAGAAGATTGCAAAATTAAAAATGGAATTAGAAAGATTAAACGCAGTTGGTGGTAGAAACAAAATTGTACCAAATGAAGGATTGGTATTCCTATACAAAGGACATACTATGAAACTCACAGGTACGTTTGCATCACTAAACCAAATCTTAGGTTTAATGTATTTCTAACATACTTATAGTATAGAAACAATAAAAAAGTTATAATGGCAAAATTGCAAAACATCAAAGCAGTCAAAGAAATGATTGCTGGTAACCACCGAACACAAACAAAGAACACGGTGGGATTTGGTGAAGAAACGAACTTTATCAAACGTGAAGTTGGTGAACAATGGACCGATGATGAAGGAAACATATGGGAGCAGAAGAAGGGATATAAAGTAAAACTTGGTAAACTTTCAGAGTTGAGAAATGAAATCAACACATTCCCTAATTGTCGTAATGAGGTTTGTACTTGTATGAGTCCAAATCGAAATGACCTCAAGATGAAAGCCATTCACGGAATGTGCTTTGATTGTGTAATTGATATGGAACATCAATTAAAGATTGAGGGCAAGTACGAAGAGTACGAACGACAAAAAATGTTGGAAAATGGTAAGGCATGGTTAAAACAAGCCGAACTTGAAAAAGAAGCACTCAAGGTTGCTATCAAAGCCCGTTACATCAATGAAGATGGTTCGGTTGAAGAATGGGATGGTATATCTTGGGAAGAGATGGAAGAAAAGATAGAAAACGAGTTTCGTATTTTTAGAGAGAACTTTATCCAAAAATTGGAAAACCCAAGTGAAGTGGAGTAATATATGATTAAGTTAAAAGATTTACTAAACGAAGCAGATTACAAGGTATATCATAAGTCATTTACTGATGCTGCTGAAGAAGCACGCGCATTTGCTGAAAAACGTGGATTCGAAATCGATGAAGATGATTGGCAATCTCAAATTGCTATGGGTGGTAAGAATGTTCGTTCAAGACCATCAGTAGGTAAAGACACACGTTTTACAGTAGGTCTA
>Ga0255783_10000453_pt1 | contig 47291 bp, 44 predicted proteins | sample 011ome_22_FD_179981 | JGI IMG/M metagenome (GOLD analysis project Ga0255783, IMG submission 179981) | Coastal salt marsh microbial communities from the Groves Creek Marsh, Skidaway Island, Georgia - 011507BT metaG (version 2) | ecosystem: Environmental > Aquatic > Marine > Intertidal zone >... | reverse complement strand
GAAGTTCAATTAGGTAATTCGCTTGAGACGATCAGAAATATGGTTGCATCTAATTTAGGCATTTCAGTCCTGCCAGAAAGTGCCTGTTCCTTAAGATATGAAAATAATCTTGTAAAAATCCTCCCCTTTGAAGAGCCTGCTCCTTTTCGGAGGGTTGCGCTTGCTTTTAGGAAAAGTAGCGCGAAAAAAAATGCAATATCAGTTATAGTAGAATCTATTAAAGATTTAAACATAAGAGGCTTTAACACATAATGGTGAGCCATAAAATATGATCATTGGTATTTTAAAAGAAACAAAAAGCAATGAAACTCGTGTCGCTGCCTCATTAGAGACAGCCAAAAAATTAATTGGGCTTAATCATAAAGTAATTGTTGAAAGTGGCGCAGGGATTTTATCTTTCATTCAGGATGCTGATTATCAAAATTTGGGCGTTAAAATAGTTAGCAGGCAGGAGGTCTTTGACGCTGAGATCATCCTTGTGGTCAATGCCCCATCGGCAGTTGATATTGAAAACCTAAAACCTAATCAAATTTTAATTGGTATGCTAGAACCGTTCAATAAACAGCTCACAACCCAATTAGCCGAAAAAAAAATTACCGCTTTTGCCTTAGAGGCGCTGCCAAGAAATACACGGGCACAAACCATGGATATTTTATCTTCACAAGCGAATATTGCCGGTTACAAGGCAGTAATATTAGCAGCCAATACGTATAAGAAATTTATGCCCATGTTAATGACCGCAGCGGGCACAGTAAAAGCCGCAAGAGTAATGATTTTAGGTGCGGGTGTTGCTGGCCTTCAAGCAATTGCAACAGCAAAACGTCTGGGCGCAATCGTTGAGGCCTCTGATGTTAGGCCTTCTGTAAAAGAACAAATAGAGTCACTAGGTGCAAAATTCATTGATGTTCCCTATGAGACGGATGAAGAAAAGGCAGCAGCCCTTGGAGAAGGTGGTTATGCAAAGGCTATGCCAAGGTCTTGGTTAAGTCGACAAGCGACATTGGTTGCAGAAAAGGCCGAGCAAGCAGACATTATTATTACCTCAGCGCTTATCCCCGGCAAAGAACCTCCAATCCTTATTAACGAAGATACCGTAAAAAAAATGAAACAAGGTTCCGTTATTGTTGATATGGCTGCAGGACAGGCTTTAAATGGTTCCGGTAATTGCCCGTTAACAAAAGCGGATGAGATTGTTTATATCAATGGCGTAACTATAATTGGTAACACTAATTTGGCGAGTGAGTTGAGCGCAGACGCGACATCTTTGTATGCTCGTAATGTGTTTGAATTCGTAAAACTGTTATTTGACGAAAATAACGATTTAAAAATAAACATGGATGACGAACTTTTGGCTGGAAGTTTATTAACAATGGATGGACAAACTATAAAATAGGGGCTAACTATGGCAGAAATACTTACTCTTCAAAACATTACTATTTTTGTATTAGCAATATTTGTCGGATATCACGTTGTGTGGAACGTAACTCCAGCACTGCACACCCCCTTAATGTCCGTGACGAATGCTATTTCAGGTATTGTTGTGGTTGGTGCAATATTACAAGTTGTTGAAATTAACGACAATATAATATCTTTTAGTAGCATTTTAGGTGCTTTTGCCATCTTTTTTGCTTCTATTAACATTTTTGGTGGTTTTTTTGTAACGCAGCGCATGCTCGAGATGTTTAAGAAAAAAGACAAGGTTAATAAGGAAATAAAGCTCGATGACTGAACAATCTTTTTCTATCATTGCCTATTTAGTTGCGGCTATTTTCTTTATTCTTGCCCTAAAAGGGCTTTCGTCTCCAACATCTGCCAGGCAAGGTAACCTCTTTGGCATGATAGGTATGACCATTGCGGTCATCACTACTTTAATCATTGGTGAGAATTTAATTGCTCTGTTGATTTTAGTACCGATCGCACTTGGTGGCGCCATTGGTTTTGTTGCGGCTAAAAAAGTTCAAATGACCAAAATGCCAGAGTTAGTCGCTCTAATGCACTCATTTGTTGGTTTGGCTGCCGTGCTCATTGCTCTGGCCGCCGTTTTAAATCCAATTGAAGTTCATACCACGGTGCAAAGAATTGAACTATTTATTGGCGCATTCATTGGAGCGATTACGTTTACGGCCTCAGTGATCGCCTTTGGAAAGCTGTCAGGAAAATTTGGCGCCAAAGCGTTAGTCTTTAAGGGTCAACATCTACTGAATTTAATTCTAGCCATTTTAATGATTGGGTTTGGGGCGATTTATTTTCAAAATGAATCCATTTTGGCTTTCATCGTAATGGTAATGTTTGCACTCATATTGGGCGTGTTGTTGATTGTCCCAATCGGTGGCGCTGATATGCCAGTGGTGGTATCGATGCTTAATAGTTATTCAGGATGGGCTGCCGCAGGAATCGGATTTACTCTGAATAACTCAGTTCTCATTATTGCAGGGGCATGCGTTGGATCATCGGGCGCAATCTTGTCTTATATTATGTGCAAGGCCATGAATCGTTCAATCGTTTCCGTCCTGCTCGGCGGGTTCGGTAGCGATGTAGCTGAAGACTTAGCAGACAAAGGCGAAAAAAATTACAAATCAGGGTCCGTCGACGATGTTGCTTTTTTAATGAGTAATGCGGACTCCGTTATTATTGTGCCAGGCTATGGTTTGGCTGTAGCAAGAGCCCAACATGCGTTGCAAGAACTAACTGTAAAGTTGGTAGAGAAGGGTATAACTGTTAAATATGCAATTCATCCAGTAGCTGGTCGCATGCCGGGTCACATGAACGTCTTATTAGCAGAGGCTGATGTTCCCTACGAGCAAGTTGTTGAAATGGAAGACGTCAATAGTGAGTTCCCACAGACAGACGTTGTTTTGGTTATTGGCGCAAATGACGTCGTAAATCCTGCTGCAAAAACTCCAGGAAGCCCCATTTATGGAATGCCTATTTTGGAGGCACAAAAAGCTAAAATGATTATTGTGAACAAACGCTCAATGGCTCCCGGATACGCTGGTCTCGATAATGATTTATTCTACATGGATAAAACCATGATGCTTTTTGGTGACGCGAAAAACGTTGTGGAAGAGCTAGTAAAAACAATAGAATAATATATCAACGATAATAATTTATTAAAAAACAATCTTAACTTTTTTGCTGCGCACCTAAAAAAATATTATCTATATTTAAGTAATAAAATACTCTTACAATATTCTTTCATCACTCTATAATTAAATCTATGAGTGAATTAGATGAATTCCTAAACTATCTTGAGATATCTTATGAAAAGCTAAATGCTTTTGTAATATTAAATTTAAGTGAATTTGTTTTGGGGATTCTAATAATTTCAATAGCGGTAGTAATAATTTCAATGGCATATGTGTTGGTTTTATCAAAAGCGACATCAAAAAAAAGGTCTGCACCAAAACGAAAAAAAATGAAATACACGAAGGAGTTTATACAAGGCGTGCAAGGCATCGATCTTGATTTAAAAAAGTAACAGCTCTAATTTATATTGTTTGTGTTAATACAAAACAATATGTTAGAAGCAGTAACAATGATAATAATGTATTTATAAAATAAGCCATAAGTGAATATTAAAGAAAAAATAAACATCATGTGTTACTGCGAATCATTATCATTTTCATTTAAGAAAGCCCATATATCGCTTGGGCTGAGCGGCAATAGTTGAACAGGAGGAATAACTATTACGCTTATGTAGTCTGTAAAATATTGAAAATGTCAGCCCTGACAAATTCAGACCTTCATCGTCTACCTGATTAAGGAGGAATCATGTGGCAAAAAGATTGTTTTGATCTCATAAAAAGTAATGCCCCAGAGGATAAAAACAAAGGCATAGAAATTTTGTATGAAAATAATAAAAAAAAATTTGAGGGATTCTTATTTAACCGGGGCTTTAAAAAAGAGCAAATAGAAGAAATTTTGCAAGAAAGCTTTATTAAAATTTTCAAGAGTTTTAATACACTTAAAGACTTTAATACGCTTGAATCTTGGTGTTGGAGAATTCTGCGAAATACAACAAATGATTATCTTAGCCCAATCATAAAGGGCAGAGAAGGAATAAAAAAATTGGAGAGCGAAACAGAAGAAGCGGCCTTAGAAGATAACCAAAATGATTCACAAAGTGATTGCGTATCAAAGGGTTTACAAGAATTTAATTTAGCAGAGCCTGATCGTGGCTACGCTTTACAGTTGCAATTAGATAATTACCCTATCACTGAAGTTGCTATACGAATTGGGAGAACACCAGCAGCAACAAAAGAGTATTTAAGTCAAATAAGAAAAAAAGTTGCACCATTTATTGAACATTGTTTAGAGAATGACGAATGAAAAAGATAGATTTGGATAACGCATGGCTTCAAGTAATACAAGGCAAGTCAGTAGAGTTGATTGGTAATAGAAAGCTAATTCTTCAAGCTAAATTAGTTAGACAGGCGCTTATCCAACAAAGGCAAAGATTCGAGAGCCTTAAAATAGATGACGATAAAGTTCTGGCAAATATCCATCAAGCATGTGGTACGACAAAAAATAAAAATCCAATAATCAGGCAAATTTCTAAATGGGTTGGCATATTAATTTTGGGCAGCGGGGTTGTTTATGCCACAAAGACAATTCTTCATTTTAATGAGTTTCAGGAAACCAAAATTAATACTGAGACAAAAAACGAAACAGTTTTAAAAAATGATAGCAAGGGGTTTTGGGGTGAGTGGTTTGATTCCAAGGGATCGTTTACAGGTTTTTGGTCAAAGCTCCAGCTCAGGCATTATGACCAACCAATCAATACGGCAAACAACAACTGCAGACCTGATAATTTAGTATTCGAGAATTGTTTAAAATTAGCTAAGGAAAACAATTCAAGCGCACAATTTAATATCGCACTCATGTATGAAAAGGGAATTCAAACGACGCAAAACTATGATGAAGCGTATGAGTGGTATAAAAAATCTGCAGCCTTAGGTAATGTAGAGGCACAATTTAATATGAATTTCTTGATCGAAAAAAATTTAGTTAACAAACCCTGACTATTAGAACCTATGGTCGTCTTAATGATTAAGTAAATTATTTATGAGGCGATTATGAAAATTAAAAAAATTTCTTGTATTTTAACTTCTGTTTTTTTGATCTCTTCAAGTTACGCAAGTGAAGATTGTATCAAAAAAGATTTTTGGTCAACTTGGTATAGCCAAGGAAGCTTTAAGGGATTTGGTTTGCCTCCAATAAAAGCTGAAATCCATAAAGCAGAGTATCAATTGGCCGAGGAATATTATCAGGGTAAAAGGGTATCTAAAAATTATACAAAAGCACGCGAGTTATTTTCTAGTGCGGCTGATGGAGGCCTCGATCAAGCAAACTTTCGCTTGGGATTAATACATCACTACGGACAGGGGACAACTAAAGATTTACCGAGAGCCTTTAATTATTATTTAGTCCTTGCAGAGCAAAATGATATTAGGGCTCAATTTAATATTGGATTAATGTATCGCTATGGCTTGGGCACAGACAAAAATTTAACAGAGGCATTTAATTGGTTTTATAGGTCTGCTTCAGCTCAAGAGAAAGTTGATATAAATAATTGCTCTGTTGAGCAAACTCCTTCAGCAGAATCTCAATATAATATAGCGCAAATGTATCATTATGGCTTGGGCATTGATAAAGATATTAAAAAAGCATTTTCTTGGTATGAAAAAGCTGCAAAAAATAATTTAAAAGAGGCGCAATTCAATTTAGCAAAACTCCTTTTAGAAGATAACATTATTGAATTAAATTTTGAAAGGGCCATTGAAAGCTACCAATTAGCAGCAGAACAAGGTCTAGCAGAAGCGCAATTTAATTTGGCTCAACTACTGCATTATGGCCCAAGTTATTTTCAAGATCATCGCAGAGCATATAAATGGTATCTAAAGGCGGCCGCACAAGATTCAAAAGAGGCAATTTTTAATTTAGCCTTAATGAATCAATATGGCAGAGGCACAACACAAAACTATATTTCTGCAAAAAAATATTATCACCAAATTGAAGATCAAAATATACCTGAAACTTACATTAATTTAGGATTTATATACCACTATGGATTAGGAACCCCTGTTGATGATAGAAAAGCAGTAGGCTATTTTCAACAAGCGTCGCGTTATAATTTTGGCGAAGCTGATTTTCACCTTGGAATTATTTACCGGGACGGAAGAGGAGTTAGTAAGAATTTAATACTTGCTGAGTCCTTTTTTCAAAAAGCAAAAGAAAAAGGTATTTTCGAGGCAAATCAAATTATGAATACTTTGGCTATGCGTGAGCCAAGTGATGTCAAATTGTTTGAGTTGCCATAAGAGTGTTTCGTAGCTCACACTTTTTGAAAGTTATCTTACTTATTTTTGTTTTTTATATGTTGGCAGAAATTATAGAAACATCAATAGATAAAAGACTTATTAACATTTCTCGAGTATATGAACAAAATTTGGCGGTATCAGAATTATAATTTTTGTGATTGGTTGCTTTAAGTACTTTACGAGCTAAGGGGATATATAGATCAAAAGAAGAAGAGACTTAGGGTTATTGGACAGTAAAATTGTTTAAGCAATAGATAGTGAGTTAACTTATTTAAATCCACCCTTGCTTCTTTTTTTTCCCCTTTCCGTGCCGTCAAAAAAATCTGGTTGTTTAATAAATTTTAAGTAGTCTTCAAACTCACTCGAGTCGTCATTTTGATAACTATCATTAAAATCTTTGGACTCAATCTCATTAGACATAATCACATCATCACCCGGAAACCAATTTGCTGGAGTTGATACTTTATATTTAGCTGAAACTTGAAGGGCATCAATGATTCGTATTATTTCATTAAAGTTTCTTCCAATATTTTTTGGGTAGACTAAAATAGCCTGTATTTTTTTGTTGGGATCAATAATAAAAACAGATCTGATTGTTTCTTTTAAGGGCGTGCCAATTGAGCCACTGTTTGGAAGAGCGTTAGGGTGATACATGTCATATAGATTTGACACCTTAAGGTCCTCGTCAGCAATAATAGGATAATTTACATCTGTATTTTCGTCAAAGATGTCCATTGTAGTAAGGATACCTAGCTCTCGCTCAAGTTTGTTTTTATACTTATTAATATCTGGAATCCACTCAAGATGATCTTCAATAGAATCTGCACTGAGTGCGATAACCTTGACATTTTTTTTATAAAATTGAGGCTGAAGTAAAGCAACGCTTGCCAACTCAGTTGTACAGACAGGAGTAAAGTCACCAGGATGTGAAAACAAGACCACCCAATGATTTTTTGCCCATTGGTAAAAGTTTAATTTACCTAAAGTGGTTTTTGCGTCAAAGTCTGGGGCCTGATCACCAATTTGCAAAGCGAAGCAATTACTATAAAGGAAAATAAAAATTATTAACCAGCAATTTTTGATCATTAAACTCTTTCGTATGAATAGTTCAGTGAGTATAACAATTTTTCAAAAATTCACCCTATCAAATAAAATTTATGCAAGATCTTTGATTAATGATTGTTGAATTTCAGGGGGCACTATCACTTCAGTTTTAAAAAGCGGATGATCAATACCAAATACAATGGGTAAACCCACTTTCGCATCAGCACACATATTTTTTGTTAACTCAAATCTGAGGAAATGCACAGATGCAGTTTTTTCATCATTTTCTCGACTCAAGTCCTCATTTGCAATCGCATAGATTTTTTCACTATCTTCAATTTTTACCCATATTGATTTTTCGATACCAATAAGTTTCTCAAGTGCCCTTTTTCTTTCCTCAACTTTTTCATATTCGATCATAAAAGTTGCTTTCCAATTTGTTCCATCTGGAATGAGCGGGTTATATACGTCAAGCTCCTCTTGAATTCCTTCTGACTCAAAGATTTTTTCAATACGAAGCATTTCTTGTACTTGATATTGCATAGTTAATTTATCTTCAAAATAAATAGCTGCATGCGGATTAAGGGCTAGACGTCTATTTTTTTTATGCGCCATAACTTTGTTTCTATATTCTTCACGAATTTCAGCGTACTTTTCTAAACTGTATAAATCTTTTTTTTCTAAATGTGCCATTTATAATCCATAAGCCTTTCTTAATAGGGTAATTGGGTGCTCAGGTTGTGTCCCATCATTTTTTATGTGACTAATGTGATGCCCAGCCATCGCACAATCGCTTCCATAATGGTCTGATTCATTTTGATTTATTTTGTTCACTACAGGTTTCACAATTTTTACAGAAAAATCATGACATTCTTTCTTTACGGCATAGGTTCCATCATGACCTGAGCATCTTTCAATAATTTGAACCTCAGTGTTTGGGATCATTGCTAGTGTATCTTTAGTTTTAGGGCCAATATTTTGGACTCTTTGGTGACAAGCCGCATGATAAGAAACCTTGCCCAGACCGTGTTTAAAGTCCTTCATAAATTTATTTTCTTTGTTTCTTAGCATTAGATATTCAAAAGGGTCATAAAAGGCGTTTTTAACTTTGATTACATCGGCTTCTTCGGGAAACATTAATGGTAATTCTTGTTTGAACATTAAAACACAAGAGGGAATGAGTGAGGTCAAATCCCAGCCATCATCGACTAATTTGGCTAAAACGGGGATATTAATATTTTTAGCCTTCTCAACGGCATCTAAGTTTCCTAATTCAAGCTTTGGAATTGCACAACATGTTTCTTTTTCAGTTAGTTTTACTAAGATATTGTTGTGTTCATATACTTTAAAGAAATCTTCTCCAGGACCTGGTTCATTTCTGTTCATAAAACATGTCGCAAATAAGGCAACTTTGCCTTTCGTATTGCCAACAGGTTCTGGAACGATTTTCGTTTCGTGCTTCTTTAGCCTTTTTCTTAGTGTGCTGCTTTCAAATTTTGGTAACCATGCTTTTGAGTGTATGCCGGCAACGACCTCTAGAGCTTTTCTTGCAATGCCAACATTGTTTACCACGTTAACAGTTTGAGCTATAACCGGAATACCTGCAATTTTTCCAACCGTATCGGTACTTGTTAAAACTTTATCACGAAGTTTGGCGTCACCTTTTTTATAATAAATGGCTTTTGCGCGTAACATTAAATGTGGAAAATCTACATTCCATTCATGAGGTGGAACGTATGGGCATTTGGTCATGTAGCAGAGATCACATAAGTAGCATTGGTCCACTACTTTTTTAAAGTCCGACTTGGCAACACCATCAACTTCCATTGTTGGAGATTCGTCGACGAGATCAAATAAAGTAGGAAATGACTGACAGAGACTAACACAGCGTCGACATCCATGACAGATATCATAAACGCGCTCTAACTCTTCATTTAAAGAATCTTCGTTATAAAATTCTGGATTTCTCCAGTCAATAGGATGCCGCGTGGGCGCTTGTAAACTTCCTTCTTTAGGCGATGTCATAAAAATAGACCGGGGTTAACACCCCGGTTATTTGAATTTATACCAGTTCGTTTAATGCTTTTTCATAACGGTTTGCATGCGAACGCTCGGCCTTAGCAAGCGTTTCAAACCAATCCGCTATTTCGTCAAAGCCCTCATCACGAGCAGTTTTTGCCATACCCGGATACATATCTGTATATTCATGAGTTTCGCCGGCTACAGCTGCTTTCAAATTATCTTCAGTCGCTCCAATTGGAAGGCCAGTTGCAGGATCTCCACACTCTTCAAGAAACTCAAGGTGTCCATGAGCATGACCAGTTTCTCCCTCTGCTGTTGATCTAAACAACGCTGCTACGTCGTTGTAACCTTCAACATCAGCCTTAGCTGCAAAATAAAGATAACGACGATTTGCTTGTGATTCACCAGCAAATGCATCTTTCAAATTTTGTTCGGTTTTGCTTCCTTTTAAAGACATAATTGTATCCTTTATAAAATTGATAGAACTACCAACTGATTTTATTAGCGAAGGCTTGCGAGAGCAATGGAATTAATAAAAATTAGTTAATTTTAATGATATTTATTAGTTTGATTTTCTTGGCTTCCTTGGTCCATTCTTGGCTAGCCGATCCCAAATAAAATTTGGCAAAAATTGCATTATTTTGCCAACAATTGCCATTTGCCAAGGAATAATGACGAACTTTTTTTTAAAATGTATGGCTTGAATCATTTTTTTGGCAGCGTTGTTTGTGTCCATAATAAATGGCATAGGATAAGGATTTGCTTGTGTCATTTCAGAATAAATGTAACCAGGCGCAATGTTTGTTACCGAAATCTTAAATTCAGCCACTTCAATTCGTAGAGCCTCAAGATAATTGCTCACGGCAGCTTTTGAGCAGCTGTAGGCGCTTGCACCAGGTAAGCCACGAATACCGGCTACGCTGGAAATTCCTACTAAAGAGCCTTTATTTTGGGATTTCAGCGAACCTACGAAGGGTTGGAATAAATTGACCATTCCAAACAAATTAGTTTGGACAATTTTTTTGAAAGTTTCTAAGTCATCTCCATGCTCGGTAAGGGTACCATGGCTAATTCCAGCATTTGCAATAATAATATCTGGTATCCCAACGTTATGAATAAAATGTTTTGCCATTGCCTGACAAGCTTTCACATCATTGACATCGATGGAATAAATATGGCTTTCAACCGGTAAGCTCTTTTTTAGTTTTTCAAGTATGTCTCTTCTTCGCGCGATAAGCCCAACAGTAGCACCTTTTCTTGAATACTCCTCAGCAAGAGCTTTTCCAATACCAGAACTTGCACCGCTAATAATGACTTTAAGACCCAATTATTTTTTGGCTTTGTCAGCCCTAACATTTTTGATGATGTAATCCATTAGTTGGAGCGTATTTTTTTCACCGCCAGCCATTGTTGTTGAGGTCATATACCTTCCATCAATAATGATAGCAGGCACTCCGGTAGCTCCTGCAGCTTTGAACATTTTAAAAGAATTTGAAAGTTTTGATTTCATCGAAAAACTGTTAAATGCATCTTTCACTTCATTAAGATCCTTTTTTCCATTTACAGCAATCCAATTAATTGCACTTATCTCACTAGATGGGTCAACAATTTTATCTTTATGAATAGCATCAAATAATTTTTCATGTAATTTGTGCTCAAGCCCAAGGGTTTCTAAAGCATAATAAGCTTTTGCCATGGGAACCCAATCTTTTCTTGGAATGGCAGGCACTCTTTTAAAAACAATATCCTTGGGTAATTTATCGGCCCATTTATCAAGATATGGATCAAAGTTAAAACAATGAATACAGCCGTACCAAAATAATTCAATTACCTCTATTTTTCCCGGAGTATCTGTAGCTATCACTTCTTTTGTTTGCTTAAAATTGACACCGGGCTGTGGATCTATAGCAATAGCAGAAGTTGTCAAAAATAACAAAACAGTAAGTAAAAATTTTCTCATAGTAATTCCTTTAATTTTTAGGCCTCGTTAATTTAATTAAGTTCGCTTTAAAGCCTTCTTTAATAAGTTTCTCTCGCATTTCTCTGGCTGTTTCATATTCCTCGTAAGGACCGACACTTACACGATGAAAAGTACTATCACTGATTTTGGCTGACATAATGACAGATTCAAAACCCATTAATGCTAACTTAGCTTTTAAGTTGTCTGCAGGTTCTTGACGGGAGAATGCGCCAACTTGAATATAATAGTCAACTAAACGACTTTCTTTTTTAATTTCTTGGATAGGCTCATTAGCATAATTAGATGAATCCTCAGGAAGCGTGTTGTAAAAATCAAATGTCGTATCTTCATCAATATTTATTACATCATCTTCACCTATGGCGGAGTTCACCTCAATACAAGACCCTATTGTTTCTTTAGAAACAAAAGGACTCTTACCATTTGTAATAAATAATGTCACAGCAATAGAAACTAGGATGCCGAGTAAGATGCCGACAAACAATCCATTGGTAAAGGGTGTGCCCTCTGCTTTTTTTTCTTTTAGTGTTCGGTAATCCTGACTCATCTATATCCTTTACATATTTGCCGGTGCTGATATACCTAAAAGGTTCAACCCGTTCTTTAAAACGCATTGCGTAGCATAAATTAGGCTCAATCGACCAAGCATCTCTGTCTCATCTTCAACTAAAAACTTTGAGTCATTATAATAGCTGTGTAACTCAGCTGCACAATCTTTTAAAAAATTTGCAATTTGGTGTGGGGCAAGTTCATTACATGCAATTTCTATCAATTCAGGAAATTCACTTATTTTTTTAATAAGTTTTTTTTCGACTAGGGATTCATACTCATAACCATGATGTGTCATGAGTGAGACGACATCACCTCCCCATTGCTTAAGGACGCCTTCAATACGTGCATGGGCATATTGAATATAATAAACAGGATTTTCATTACTTTGAGATTTTGCTAAATCAATATCAAAAATGAGCTGCGAATCCGGCCGTCTAGAAATGAGGAAGTAACGAGTTGCATCACATCCTACTTCCTCGATAAGATCACTTAATGTGATATAACTCCCTGCTCTTTTGGAGATTTTTATTTCTGCGCCATGCTTAGTTACCGTTATCATTTGATGTAACACATACTCCGGCCAATGCGGAGGAATGTCTTTTTTTAAGCCTTGTAGTCCAGCTCGAACTCTGTTAATGGTGCTGTGATGATCAGCACCTTGTTCGTTAATTACTCGATGGAAGCCTCGCTCCCATTTATCTAAATGGTAAGCGACATCGGGCACAAAATAGGTAAAGCTTCCATCACTCTTTCTCATCACCCTATCCTTATCATCACCAAAACTTGTTGTCTTAAGCCAAAGCGCTTCGTCTTTTTCATAGGTATAGCCATTTTGTTTTAACAAGGAAACTACCTCTGCCACTTTATTGTTTTTGTAAAAAGTTGATTCAAGGCTATATACGTCGAATTTAATTTTAAAATTAGCCAAGTCACGATCTTGTTCATTTCGAAGGTAAGCTACACTGTATTTTTTTATACAATCAATATCATTGACATCCATACTTGCTTTTATGGTTTCTTGATCACACTGAATTGTTTTTCCTTGCATGAAGGAATCAGCAATTTCTTTAATATATTCGCCACGATACCCATCTATTGGAAACTCATCACTGTCAACAGCAATGTTGAGACATCGGGCTTGTACGGATTTTGTCAGGTTATCAATTTGAGCGCCAGCGTCGTTGTAGTAAAACTCTCTAGTAACTTGCCATCCAGAAAATTCAAATAATCGAGCTAAACAATCTCCAATCGCTGCACCTCGACCATGCCCTACATGCAAAGGTCCAGTTGGATTTGCAGAGACAAATTCGATTTGTATTTTCTGATTATTACCTTGCTGGTTACTTCCAAAGGTATCTTTTTTCTTACAGATATTCTGAATTAGAGAAACTAAAACATCATTATTCAGGTAAAAATTTATAAAACCAGCACCAGCGATTTCAATTTTATTAAAAAAATCATTTTGTGTAATAGCATTGATAATATTTTCTGCGATCTCTCTAGGATTTTTTTTCAATGGTTTCGCTAACAACATGGCGATATTGGTCGAGAAATCACCATGCTCAATGAGTTTTGGTTTTTCAATGATAATTTGCTCTTGGGAGATTTCTATATTCAGGGATTGGATTGCCTGATAAAGTAGATTGGTAAGGTTTGCTTTCACAAGGTTAAAATAATAAAAAATATTATTTTAACCCATCCTTAGCCAATCTTAATTGGGGAATCCATTTATTACATGAAATCAAGTGAAAAAATAATCAATGTGGCTTTGAATGTTCCAGTAAATGAATTATTTGATTACTTGTCAAATGATGAAGATATTCAGATTGGGCAATATGTCAAAGTACCTTTTGGCAGAAGAAATCTCATTGGAATTGTTTATTCATTTGCATCCTCGTCAAAAGTTGAAAAGAATAAATTAAAAAAAATTAGCTATATTGATTCTGAAGTACTTTTTGACAAAAGGTTACTTAAATTACTTTCTTTTGTCTCTAGTTATTACCATTACCCTATTGGGCAAACTATAATGTCGGTCGTCCCAGCAAGAATAAAGCAAGATAAAAGTCACATAAACCGTATTGAGCTTTTAATTCAGCCTACCGAGACTCTCACACAAGAGGTAATTAACGCCCTACCAAAGAGGCAAGTAAGATTAAGAAAATTAGCCCAAAAGTTACTTGAGGGTCCGATTCGTCAGTCAAATTTGTCAAAAACAATTTCAAGCCCATTGCCACTCATTAAAGTTTTAGAAAAAGCTAATTTGTGTACCACCCTTGAATGGCAGTTGAAAAGCGATAGCTTGAGCGCTGAAGCAATTCCAAAATTAAATTCTGAGCAAGAGATAGTTATTTCAAAAATTTTAAACCATAATGGGTATAAGGCTTGGTTGGTTCATGGCGTGACAGGGAGCGGTAAAACTGAGATCTACCTTAACTTAATAGAAAAACTACTAAAAAAAAATCTACAATCACTCATTTTAGTTCCAGAAATTAATTTAACTCCTCAGCTTGAAAGTCGTTTCTTAAGAAGATTTTATGATAAAAAAATAGTTGTTTTACACAGCTTTTTATCAGATCGCGAGCGACTAAAACATTGGCAACAGGCAAAATCTGGTGAGGCAGACATCGTCATTGGCACACGTTTAGCTATATTTACACCAATAAAAAACTTGGGATTAATTATAGTTGATGAGGAGCATGACGCATCTTTTAAACAACAAGAGGGATTAAGATATCATGCGCGTGATGTCGCTCTCGTCAGAGGAAAAGAGCTAAATATTCCCGTTGTTATGGGCACAGCTACTCCATCACTGGAGTCCTGGTTAAATACTAAACAGACAGTTGAGAAATTCGATTACTTGAGACTAACGAAGCGAGCAATTTCTGAGGCTAAACTTCCTAGCATTAAACTAATCCCATATGCTAAAGATAAATATTCAACCCGGCTCTCGCAAGAATTATTAAAGGCAATTGAAGAAAGAATAAAAAAAAGGCAACAAGTATTAATTTTTATTAACCGCAGAGGTTATGCGCCGGTATTAGTATGCACCAGTTGTGGTTGGACACCAAAATGTCATCGTTGCTCTGCAAAACTTGTATATCATCGCCAGCAAAATAAACTTCGCTGTCATCACTGTGATCATCAGCAAGTAATGATTTCTCAGTGCCCCGATTGTGGAAATTTGGATTTGTTGCCCTTAGGAAAAGGGACGCAGCGTCTGGAAGATGAGCTTGAAAACTATTTTCCTAAGGCAAGCATTCTTCGAGTGGATCGCGATACGATGCGCTCTAAAAAAGCGCTTAATGACCTTTATACAAAGGTTAATGAAGGAGATGTAGATATCCTGGTCGGTACACAAATATTGTCAAAGGGCCATGACTTTAAAAATTTATCACTTGTTATTATTTTGGAAATTGATCATGCGTTATACAGCACTAATTTTCGATCAACAGAACGCATTTTTTCACAACTAACTCAAGTTTCTGGCAGATCAGGGCGTGCTTTAATTGAAGGTGATGTTTTAATTCAAACCAATTTTCCTAACCACCCTATCTTTCATTATTTAAAAAACCATGATTTTTCTGGTTATGCAGACCTGTTGCTAGAAGAACGAAAACAAATGAACCTTATACCCTACAGTTATATGGCAATCTTAACAGTTCAGGCAAAAGCATTTTCCTGTGTGGAGGAATTCATTGATAAAGCCATAGCTGAAATTGGTAAAATTAAAACAGAAGTCAACTTTTTTGGCCCTGTAAGACCGACTTTAGAGCGCTTAAAAGGATTTGAGAGGGTACAAATTATTTTTCAGTCAAATGATCGAAATGACCTACACCGTTTTCTTGGCCAATGGATGAATGCTATCCAAAATCTAACAGAAATAAAGCGGGTCAAATTTTCACTAGATGTTGATCCAATTGATTTTTAATGAGTCGTAAAACATTCGTATACAATGATTTATTTAATACAAGATAGCGGATGTAGTTCAATGGCAGAACGTGAGCTTCCCATGCTCAATACGCGGGTTCGATTCCCGTCATCCGCTCCAAGAAAAAATGCATAATCGTATTCCAAATGTAATGACATTTTCAGCTACCGATCCTAGTGGTGGAGCTGGTATGCAGGCCGATATTTTAACTCTTGCCAGCCTTGGCTGCCACCCGCTTGCTGTAGCCAGTGGAATTTCAGTGCAGGATACTATAGGTGTCGATAGTCTGATGGCATTAGGTTCGGATTGGATAAACGATCAAGCAAGATCGATTTTGGAGGATATTGAAGTGTCTGCATTTAAGTGCGGCCTTTTAGGAAGCGCTGAAAATATTGCTGTGGTTGCGGAAATTGTTGCAGATTACCCTGATATTCCATTAATCCTGGACCCAATTCTAGCCTCTGGCAGAGGCGACGATTTAGTTGACGCTGCAATGATGAGAGCCATGTCCGAATTACTATTTCCACACACTCTTGTGATAACACCGAACAGCTTTGAAGCAAGAAGACTTGTAATTCAGGATGATGAGGACTTTATAGACATCACCCTTGATGAAAGTGCATTACGATTAAAAAATATGGGCTGTAGAAACGTTCTAATAACCGGCACCCATGAGCAATCAGAATCCGTGATCAACTCTTTCTATACAAGCTTAGGACAAAAAATACCCTACTATTGGGAACGTCTACCAGGTTCATACCACGGCTCTGGTTGCACCTTAGCTTCAGCCATTGCTGGTTGTATTGCTAGAGGTTTGGATTTGGATGAGGCGATTGACGAGGCACAAAACTTTACATGGCAAACTTTAAAAAACGCATTTAAACCTGGCATGGGCCAATTTATTCCAGACCGTTTTTTTTGGATAAATGAGGACGAGGATGATGGAAAATACACCCACCATTAAAGGCTTGTATGCCGTAACGCCAGATGAGGCAGATACCAAAAGATTATTGCGCCAGATTGAATTATTAAACCAAGGTGGCTGCCACTTGTTGCAATACAGGAATAAAAGTTTGCCATTTTTAGATCAAATGGAACAGGCAGAACAGGTCAAAAGGCTTTGCGACGAGTTAAAAATAACTCTTATTATTAACGATAATGTTGATATTTGTTGTAATTTAGATGCAGATGGAGTACATTTGGGCGAAAATGACGACAAAATTGAAACTGCACGAGAAAAAATTGGCCCTAAAAAGTATATTGGACTTTCTTGTTACAATTCATTGGAGCGTGTGAACTTGGCGATAAAAAAAAAAGTAGATTACATTGCTTTAGGTTCCTTTTTTGAAACAAAGACGAAACCAAATGCGCCCCGAGTCACTCTAGAGACCCTAAGGCAAGTGAAAAAAATTTGTTCTTTGCCAGTCGTCGCCATAGGTGGAATAACGCTAGACAATGTTTCCTGCTTAGTAAAAGAGCAAGTTGATGCAGTGGCGATTGTCAATGGGCTTTTTAAGGCAGATGACATAGCCTTAAGCGCAAAAAATTTTATTAAATTATTTTCTTAAATTATGGATAGAAATAAACAATTATTTGAACAATCTCAGATTACGATTCCGGGTGGCGTTAATTCACCTGTGAGGGCTTTCGGTTCCGTTGGAGGCACACCTATCTTTTTTAAACGCGCTCTTGGCAGTCGCCTGTGGGATGAAAATGATAAAGAATATATAGATTACATAAACTCTTGGGGCCCAATGATACTTGGCCATGCGCACCCTGAGGTCATTCAAGTTGTGCAAGAAGTTGCTAAAGGTAGCTTATCTTTTGGGGCGCCTACCGAGCGTGAACTAACTATGGCTGAAACGATAGTGCGTTTGGTTCCAAGTATTGAACAAGTGCGATTAGTGAGTAGTGGGACTGAAGCAACCATGAGCGCCATTCGTGTAGCCAGAGGACATACCAGACGAGACAAGATTGTAAAGTTTGAAGGTTGTTATCATGGTCATGCTGATGCCTTGCTTGTTAAAGCTGGCTCAGGAGCACTCACATTCGGCCAACCAAGTTCAGCTGGCGTGCCCCATGATGTAGCAAAAGATACTTTAACTTTACCCTATAACGACACAGAAGCCTTAAGAGAGTTATTTGATCAAATGGGCGCTGAAATTGCTTGTGTCATTCTGGAACCAGTTGTTGGGAATATGAACTTGATTATCCCAGAGCAGGAATTTTTATTAACCTTAAGACGGCTGTGCACGGATCATGGCGTCGTTCTTATTTTTGATGAGGTAATGACTGGTTTTCGTGTTGCTTTGGGCGGAGCTCAAGAATTATTTAATGTGATCCCAGATATGACTACTCTGGGTAAGGTGATTGGGGGAGGACTTCCTGTAGGAGCCTTTGGAGGAAAGAAAGAAATAATGAGTCAATTAGCCCCACATGGGCCGGTCTATCAAGCAGGGACATTATCTGGTAACCCCGTTGCAGTTGCTGCAGGTCTAAAAACGCTTGAGCTTATACAGGAGAAAAATTTTCATACCCGCTTGGCTGAAATTACAAGTAATTTGGTCACAGGACTAACGCAAATTGCAAAAAATAAAGGTAAAGAATTTACAGCAAGAAATGTAGGGGGAATGTTTGGGATGTATTTCTCATCTACAGCGCCAAATAGTTTTGATGAGGTGATGACATCCGATAGAGAGAGTTTTAAAAAGTTTTTTCATTTAATGCTAGAACAGGGCATTTACTTTGGGCCGTCGGCTTTTGAGGCAGGTTTTGTATCAGCTGCCCATACACAAGATGATATTCAACAAACATTAGACGCGGCCGAGGTTGCTTTTGCGGCATTGTAAATCTTACTTCTTTAGCCCAGCAGACATTGAATTAATCAGCAAAAAGCCTTATTATTCAAGGTTCCGTTAAAATTTATTTTTTTACAAATGACATTTACTAAAAAACCTATTAAACAGGGTTTGTACAATCCAAAAAACGAGCATGATTCTTGCGGCGTGGGCTTTGTTGCAAACATCCATGGCAAGAAAAGCCATCAGATAGTGCTCCAAGGGCTTGAGATTTTGACTAATCTGACACATCGTGGGGCAACTGGTTATGATCCAAAGCTCGGGGACGGTGCAGGTATCCTTTTACAGATGCCTGATGATTTCTTTCGTGCCGAGACTAAGAAAATAAGTATAAATTTGCCTGATGAAGGGCACTATGGAATTGGAATGTTATTTCTTCCCCAAGACGCAAAAATTAGGAAGGAATGTGAAAAAATTATTTCTCAGATAATTAATGAGGAGGATCAACATGAGCTTGGATGGCGAGATGTTCCCGTTAACAATAAAGATATAGCAAAGGCAGCCAAGCATGTTGAGCCCTTTACTCGTCAGGTTTTTATTGGACGAGCTAATAATTTAGATACGCAAAATGCATTTGAGAGAAAACTGTTCGTTATTAGAAAACGAATCGAGAATGCCATAAGTAAGTTAGATTTCAGCGACCCTGCAAATTTTTATGTAAACTCAATGTCGTCAAGAACCATTGTTTACAAGGGCATGTTGCTGGCTTGCGAAGTTGGTAATTATTATCAAGACTTATTACAAGAATCTATGATATCAGCTCTAGCTCTCGTTCATCAGCGTTTCTCGACTAATACTTTTCCAGCTTGGGAGCTGGCTCATCCTTATAGGATGATTGCGCATAATGGAGAAATTAATACAGTTCGAGGAAACATTAATTGGATAAACGCGCGCCATGAAAAAATGCAATCAGATCTGTTGGGTGAAGATCTTGAAAAACTGTGGCCATTAATTGATGAAACTCAATCAGATTCAGCCAGTTTTGATAACTGTCTAGAACTTCTTGTCGCTGGTGGTTATAGCCTACCACATGCAATGATGATGTTAATCCCTGAGGCATGGTCAGGTAATCCCTTAATGAGTGAGAACCGAAAATCCTTTTATGAGTATCACGCCGCCCTTATGGAGCCTTGGGATGGTCCTGCTGCAGTCGCATTTACTGATGGTCAGATGATTGGTGCAACATTAGACCGCAATGGTTTGAGGCCTGCACGTTATTTGATGACTGATGATGGCGTTGTCATGATGGCATCTGAGATGGGAGTTTTAAAATTTCCTGAAGAGAAAATTATTAAAAAATGGCGCCTTGAACCAGGAAAAATGCTTCTTATCGATTTGCAGGCTGGTCGCGTTATTGATGATGAGGAAATCAAAACACTTTTATCAAGTGAAAAGCCTTATGCTAAGTGGATTAAGCAGTCCCGCTATTTCTTGGGAGATCTTAAAGCGGTCAATAAAAAATTGGTGATGCATGAATCTTTACTTGATACCCAACAAAATTTTGGATTCACACAAGAAGATATCAGTTTCATTTTAAAACCTATGATTGAAACAGGCCAGGAGGCATCAGGCTCCATGGGTAATGATGCGGCTCTACCTGTTCTCTCCAATCGACCGAAGTTAATTTATAATTATTTTAAGCAACTCTTCGCGCAGGTTACCAATCCTCCAATTGACCCAATTCGGGAAGAAATTGTTATGTCATTAGTAACATTTATTGGTCCCAGACCAAATCTTTTGGGGCTGAATGAGCAAAATCCACCGATGCGTTTAGAGGCAAGTCAGCCAGTTTTGAGCCTTGAAGAATTGGAGCAATTAAAATCCATAGAAACTCTAACTCAAAACCAGTTTAAGTCATTAGTTATTGACATTACCTATGAAGTGGACGGGCAAGATTTACCATCTGATGTGATGAAAAATAAGCTTAATGATATTTGTGAGCAAGCAAATCAAGCGGTTAAGCAGGGTTTTAACATCATTATTCTGTCTGACAGAGGCGTATCGCAGAAGAGACAAGCTATCCCAGCTTTATTGGCATGCTCTGCAACACACCAATATTTGGTTAAAGCGGGTAATCGAACGAATACAGGTTTAGTTGTTGATACAGGTTCTGCAAGAGAGGTACATCATTTTGCGCTTTTGGGTGGCTATGGTGCTGAGGCAGTATGTCCCTGGCTCACTTTTGAAACCATTAATTCCCTTACTGATAATTTCCTTGATGCGCAGGAAAAATTTATCAAAGCAATTGGGAAGGGTCTTTATAAGGTCATGTCAAAAATGGGTATTTCAACCTATCAATCATACTGTGGTGCTCAAATTTTTGAAGCGGTTGGTTTGAATCAAAAATTTATTGATCAATACTTTACAGGTACAGCAACAAATATTGAAGGAATTGGTATTGATGAAATCGCACAGGAAGTTGAGCGTATGCACTCAGCAGCTTTTGGGGATGATCCAGTTTTGTCTAATGCATTGGACGCAGGTGGCGAATATGCATTTCGAATTCGTGGAGAGGAACACATGTGGAATCCTGAGTCGATTGCAAAACTTCAGCACTCAACGCGAACAAATCAGTATGAAACATACAAAGAATACGCGAAATTAATCAATGACCAATCTCACAGACACAAAACTTTGAGGGGCTTATTTTCATTCAAGTCCGCAAGTGCAATTTCAATTGATGAGGTAGAGCCTGCTAGTGAAATAGTGAAACGTTTTGCAACGGGAGCAATGTCTTTAGGTTCAATTTCAACTGAGGCACATTCAACTCTGGCAGTTGCCATGAACCGCATTGGAGGCAAATCCAATACTGGCGAAGGTGGCGAAGATATTAAACGCTTTATTCCGATCAGTAAAAATTCATCGTTAGCAGATCACTTGGGTCGAGATATTATTGAATCTAATTTTGAGTTAAAGGCTGGTGACTCAATGCGCTCGAGGATTAAACAAGTCGCTTCCGGCCGTTTTGGAGTGACGGCAGCCTATTTAGCTGCAGCAGATCAAATTCAAATTAAAATGGCTCAAGGCGCAAAGCCAGGTGAGGGGGGGCAGTTGCCTGGACACAAAGTAAGTCCTTATATTGCTAAATTAAGATTTTCAGTTCCTGGTGTTGGACTCATTTCACCTCCGCCTCATCATGATATTTATTCGATTGAAGATTTGGCACAGTTAATTCATGATTTAAAAAATGCAAATCCGAGTGCAGATATTTCGGTAAAATTAGTTTCAGAAACAGGCGTTGGCACAGTTGCTGCTGGGGTTGCAAAGGCTAAATCTGATCACATCGTGATTGCTGGACATGATGGGGGTACTGGTGCCTCTCCAATTTCATCTATTAAACATGCAGGGACTCCATGGGAGATAGGTCTTGCAGAAACACAACAGACACTTGTTTTGAATCAACTTCGAGGTAGGGTCATTTTACAAGTTGATGGTCAGATGAAAACTGGAAGAGACGTGGCAATTGGTGCAATGTTAGGGGCTGATGAGTTTGGTTTTGCTACCGCACCGTTAGTAGTTGAGGGGTGCATTATGATGAGGAAATGCCACCTAAATACTTGCCCCGTCGGTATCGCTACACAAGATCCTGAGTTAAGAAAACGTTTTAAGGGTCAACCTGATCATGTGGTTAATTTCTTTTTCTTTATTGCCGAAGAAGTAAGAGAAATTATGGCTTCGCTGGGAATTAAGCAATTTAATGATTTAATTGGTCGAAGTGATTTACTTGATATGCAAAAAGGCATTGAGCATTGGAAAATACAAGGTTTAGATTTTAGTCGTATTTTCTATCAACCAAAATTAGACCAAGAAGTAGCACGTTATCATGTCGAAAATCAAGATCATGGTTTAGATAAGGCACTTGACCATGAGCTCATTAAAGTAGCGACCACGGCGCTGGTTGAGAAAAAACCAATTGAATTTGATATTGGAATTACGAATACGAATCGAACTGTTGGTACGTTAATTTCACATGAAATTGCGAAACGTTACGGAAATGAGGGTTTACCGAAGGATACGATTAAGGTCAATTTAAAAGGAACTGCAGGCCAAAGTTTTGGTGCTTTTCTTGCAAAAGGCATTAGCTTTAATCTCTATGGTGAGGGCAACGATTACGTTGGTAAAGGATTATGCGGTGGCACTATTATCATCCAGCCCCCAGCAGATTTTAAAGGTATCCAAGGACAGAATATTATCGTTGGAAATACTGTGATGTATGGTGCAACATCCGGAGAAACATACTTTAGAGGTATTGCGGGGGAAAGATTTTGTGTTAGAAATTCTGGGGCTAGTGCTGTAGTCGAGGGTGTTGGGAATCATGGCTGTGAGTATATGACGGGTGGAACGGTAGTCGTATTAGGTATTACAGGCCAAAATTTTGCTGCAGGCATGTCAGGTGGTGTTGCCTATATTTACGATATTAGCAATAGCTTTGATAAATTCTGCAATCCTTCTATGGTTAGTCTTGAAAAGGTAGAAAAGGAATCTGCACAAAATAAAGGGCCCAGGCATTTAAATCTGGCAGATGAAACTATCCTTAAGGGTTTAATTGAAAACCATGCGACCTATACAGGAAGCCCAATTGCAAAATCAATTCTTGAGGATTGGGAAAATGAATTGAACAATTTTGTCAAAGTTATGCCTCATGAGTATCAAAGAGCGTTAAATGAGTTACATCAGGCAACATCAAAGGAGGCTGCTTAAGTGGGAAAAGTGACAGGCTTTATGGAATATCCTCGTCTAGATGAGGGCTATATTCCACCCTCAGAGAGAGTAAAAAATTATAAAGAATTCGTGCTTCACCTATCTGACGATGAAGCAAAAATTCAAGGTGCACGTTGTATGGATTGTGGAATCCCGTTTTGCAATAATGGCTGCCCTGTAAATAATATTATTCCGGATTGGAATGATTTGGTTTACCAACAAAATTGGCGTGCAGCCATTGATGTCCTGCACTCGACAAATAATTTTCCTGAATTTACCGGGCGAATTTGTCCTGCACCTTGTGAGGCAGCTTGCACTCTAAATATCAACTCGGACGCAGTGGGTATCAAATCAATTGAGCATGCAATAATAGATAAAGCTTGGGAAAATAATTGGGTTGTTCCCCAACCACCAAAACATAAAACTGGAAAAAGAATTGCAATTGTGGGGTCAGGCCCTGCAGGTCTTGCTGCTGCCCAACAATTAGCAAGGGTTGGTCACGCGGTTGATGTGTTAGAAAAGAATGACCGTATTGGAGGTCTACTTCGATATGGCATCCCTGATTTTAAGATGGAGAAAACACATATTGACCGTCGTGTGGAACAAATGGAGGCTGAAGGGGTCACCTTCAAGACAAATCAAAATGTGGGCGAAACTATCTTACCTGATCAGTTGACTGATGAGTATGATGCCGTGATTTTAGCTGGCGGAGCGGAATGGCCTCGTGATCTTCCTGTTCCTGGACGTGAATTGGATGGTGTGCATTTTGCTATGGATTTTTTGCCATCACAAAATAAAGTTGTTGCGGGTGATAAGGTTGATGCACAGATTACAGCAACTGATAAACATGTAGTTGTGATTGGCGGTGGTGATACAGGTTCTGACTGTGTGGGAACTTCAAATCGTCATGGTGCGCTTTCGGTTACTCAATTTGAACTTATGCCACAACCTCCTGAGCAAGAAAATAAAGACCTGGTTTGGCCATATTGGCCGTTAAAACTCAGGACCTCGAGTTCTCATGAGGAGGGTTGTGACCGCGACTGGTCGGTAGCAACAAAATCATTTGTAGGTGAGAACGGTAAGGTTAAAGAATTGATTGCTTCTAAAGTTAAATGGCAGGATGGAAAGATGCAAGAAATGCAAAATTCGGAGTTTAGAATCAAAGCTGATCTTGTTTTACTTGCCATGGGTTTCCTTGGCCCCCAACAGAGTCTATTAGATCAATTTGGAGTCGAAAAAGATCAGCGTGGTAATGCAAAGGCGACAACTGACGGGGAAAATTGCTACGCAACCTCACGGAACAAAGTATTTACAGCGGGCGATATGCGGCGTGGCCAATCGTTAGTTGTTTGGGCCATTAGAGAGGGCCGTCAATGTGCTCGTTCGGTGGATGAGTTTTTGATGGGCAAAACCTCATTGCCACGTTAACTCAAATCGCTTCATTTTTTAATAAGAATTCAACCTCAAATCTATGTCAGTTTTAAAGAACGATAGTATTTTAAGAACACTAAGAGGTGAAAAGACGTCTTACACACCTTCTTGGATTATGCGCCAGGCTGGAAGATATCTTCCTGAGTACCGTGCCACAAGAAAAAATGCAGGAAGTTTTTTAGAGCTTTGTAAAAATACCGACTTTGCTACCGAAGTGACGCTCCAGCCTTTAGACCGTTTCCCATATCTTGATGCTTCAATTTTGTTTTCAGATATTTTAACGATTCCAGACGCAATGGGACTGGGATTACATTTTGTTGAGGGAGAGGGACCAAAATTTAGTCATCCATTAAAAGATGAGTCCTCAATACAAAAACTCGATATTCCAAATGTGGAAGAAGAGCTATCCTATGTTTTTCAGGCTGTAAAAAGTATAAAGCAAGCGCTTAATGGCAGAGTGCCTCTTATTGGTTTTGCAGGCAGCCCATGGACACTAGCTACTTACATGGTTGAAGGACAGGGCGGCACGGATTTTCTGACCATAAAGAAAATGGCCTATGCGAGGCCAGATCTAATGGAACATATATTAAAAATTACTACTGAATCTGTCAGCAGATACTTAGCGCTGCAAATCAATGCTGGAGCAGATGTGGTAATGATTTTTGATTCTTGGGGAGGTGTATTGGCTGACAGAGAGTACGAGCCTTTATCATTAAATTATATGAAGGTCATTATTCAGAATTTAAATTTAATGGGCTACGAGAATACTCCAAAGATAATCTTTACAAAGGGCGGTGGTCAGTGGCTCCATAAGCAGGCTAAGAGTGGCGCCCAAGCTCTTGGTGTTGATTGGCAGACAAGTTTGAGTAATGCAAGGCAGATTGTTAAGGATAAATTAACATTGCAAGGTAACCTGGATCCTGCAATCTTATTATCAAATCCAAAAGCTATTGAAAGTGCTGCAAAAGCTATTCTTGACGACTATGGTATTGGCGAAAGGCATATTTTTAACTTAGGTCATGGGATCACTCAATTTACACCTCCAGAAAATGTTCAGTGTCTATTAGAGACTATTAGAGACTACAGCCCCCAATTTCACATATAACTATTTGTAATAATTCTGTCACACCCACTTAATAACATGCCACCTATGGGGACATGTTGTGAATAAATTATTTAAAAATTCATTTTTTGTACTTAACAAATATGATTCGTTAATCTGTGTTTTTATGAATCAGTTTAGTAGCGTAAAGTTGATACGCTATTTTTTCAAGTTTATCAGCCGTCTTGGTGATGGGCTATTTTGGTATCTCTTGATGGCGGGTCTGCTCATTTATGAGAACTTCTTAACAATAATTCCGGTAATGCATATGGCAGTTTTTGGTGGCTTAGGCACACTCATTTATTTGATTTTAAAAAATAAAATAGCACGTCCAAGACCCTTTGAGGTAAATCAAGCTATCCTAATGCAGGGAAAGGTTCTTGATAGGTTTAGTTTCCCCTCCGGACATACCATGCACGCTGTTATATTCTCTCTCATTGCCATCCACTATTACCCTTTTCTAGAGCTACCTTTAATTATGATGACTATACTTATCTCTCTGTCAAGAGTCATATTGGGTCTGCATTATGTTTCAGATGTTTTAATATCTTTTATTATAGGATTTTTCATTTTTGAACTATCTTTATTTATAAGCTGGAATAGAATTCCCAGCTACTTCATTTATTCTTAATGAAAGTTTTGTTTCTTTCAGATGTTTATTACCCAAGAATTAATGGGGTATCCACATCGATCCGCAACAGCAAAATTAACTTAGAGAGACTGGGACATAGCGTGCATCTTATAGCACCTGAATACCCCTTTGATACTAATAAAGAAAAATGGATTACTAGAATTCCATCGATGAGTATTCCGTTTGATCCAGAGGATCGATTGATGAGCTATTTTAAAATTAGAAAATTATCGAATTGGATTAAAAAGGAAAATTTTGACATCATTCATATTCATACCCCCTTCGTAGCTCACTATTTTGGGCTTCATTTAAAAAATTTTTTAAATATCCCTTGTGTTGAGACCTACCACACTTTCTTTGAGGATTATCTTCACCTATATATTCCTTGGCTACCAAAGATATTTTCTAAATGGTTTGCACGACGCTTATCAAAGAGGCAATGTAACAAGGTGGATGCGGTAATTTCGCCCTCCCCACAAATGGCAGACATATTAAAAAAATACGGCGTTAGTAAATCATGCGAGGTTATACCTACCGGTATTCAAGCTAGTTTTTTTACTCAAAGGGATAAAAAAGTATTCCGAACGCAATATAATATTCCCCTGAATAAGAAAGTATTATTGTATGTCGGGCGTGTGGCAAAAGAAAAAAATATTGAGTTTCTGATTAACGTTCTTAATGTTCTGTCCCAAGAAGACAAAGATATTATCTTGATGATTACCGGGCAAGGACCTGCAGAGCAAGAAATTGAAAAGAAAATTATTTCGCTTAATTTGCAAAAACAAGTTAAAAAACTACCTTACCTAGATCAAGAGAATGAGCTTCCTCAATGCTATGCTGGGGCAGATATTTTTGTCTTTTCCTCAAAAACAGAAACCCAAGGTATTGTGCCCCTCGAAGCAATGGCACAAGGTACCCCAGTGGTTGCGATAGCAGAATTAGGTATCGCATCAGTGATTAAAGATGAGGAGGGAGCACTTATAGCGAATGATGATATTCAACATTTTTGTTCACAAATAAAGCGCCTCTTAGACCATAGAAAATTTTCAATTGAACAATCTAAAAAAGCAAAAAAATATGTCATGGAAAATTGGACTGCGGAGCATATGGCTGAAAATACGATTAATTTCTATCAAAAAATTATCAGAGAGAGTTCTGCAAAAAAACTGTTGGCTTTAAACCAACCTTAATATTTTGTTAAAGGTTATGAATAATTTTTTCTTGTGCAGGCAGCTCTTTCTTTTTATTTGAAACTTTCTTATACAGCCCTTTAGACACTTTCACCCAGCGATCTTTATCGTTAATCAATGTCATTAGGCATTCATTATAAATTTTATTGATATGAGCTTTATCTTCAACAGGGAAAGTCACTTCAAAACGTCGATTTAAATTTCGCTCAAGCCAATCCGCTGAAGATAAGAAAATCTTGGGCTGGCCATTATTGCCAAAATAAAAAATACGATGATGCTCTAAAAACCGACCGATTACTGAGTGAACTCTAATGTTTTCTGAGTGTTTTTTTAGATTTGGAATTAAAGAACACATACCTCGTACAATTAAGTCAATTTTTACACCAGCACTTGATGCCCTGTAAAGATATTGAATCATTTCATGATCACACAAGGAATTAACTTTGATGATTATTTTCCCTGCTTTACCATTTTTGGCAAAGCGAATCTCTCTCTTCAGATGAAGAATAAAATTTGATCTATTCTCCTCAGGGCTGTGCCACAATTTTTTTAATTTAATATTTGATCGACTACCCGCTAATTTTTGAAAAACCTGATTTATATCTTTACAGATGATTTTATCTGTTGTCAGGAAGCTATAGTCTGTGTATGTCATAGCGTTTTTCGGTGAATAATTACCGGTCCCAAGGTGAGCATAATGATTAATTCTATATTTGTTCGATTTCTCGTCTAGCTCTCGGCGAGTAATGAGTAGCATTTTTGCGTGACACTTAAAGTTAACTGGAGAATGAATGACATGCGCGCCGACACTCTCAAGTTTTGCAGACCAGTTAAAGTTTGTTTCTTCATCAAACCTTGCCATCAACTCAATTACAACAGTCACTTCCTTGCCGTTTTTTGAGGCCTCCATGAGTGCTAACATTATGGGAGAGTGGTCCCCCGTTCGGTAAATTGTTTGTTTTATTGACAGAACATCGGGATCAGTAGAAGCTTCATTGATCAGCTTCACCACTGGATTGAATGATTCATAAGGATGCTGAATAAGTCTTGGAGAATCCTTGAGCCAATTAAAAATAGAGCATTTTTTTGGTACTGGGTCTTTTGGTTTAAAGGGTGCAAACTTAAGTTGAGGATTTTTTATTGAATCAAGTAATGAGACAAACCTAAATAAATTACTTGGACCCCTAACTGAAAAAATACAATCATCTCTTAGAGAAAAAATATTTTTCAGGTAGGAGATAATTTTTTTAGGCATTCGCGTAGATACCTCAATTCTAACTCCAGCACCAAGATCACGGGTTGAAAGACCCCCTTGTAGGGCGTTTCTTAGGTCCTCAGCATCCTCAGAAATATATAAGTCAGAGTTTCGAGTGATTTTAAATTGATAGCTATCGATAACCTTTTGGTCTGGGAAAAGTCGCTGCATATATTCTCTCATTAGAGCGCCAATGAAAATAAAGCTCTGAGTTTTTTTTGAGATTTGCCCTGGCACCTTAAATACCCTTGGGATATATTTAGGCAACTGAACAATCCCGAATTTTTTTAAGGATTTATCTTCAAGACTCACAATATAGGAGATTGTTTTATTGCTAATATTTGGGAAAGGTCTGTTTTCAGTAATCACGATCGGGGAGACCAAATTCTCTATCTCTCTCTTAAATAATTTTAACGTCCAATTATCTAAATGTTGAGGCCACTTTGAATCGGTAATGAGGTGAATATTATGCGAGTCTAATGCGGGGATGATAGTCTTATAAAGCGTCTTTTGAATATCGTTATTAATGGCTTTAGCTTTTTTACCAATTTCATCTAACAACCAATTAAATTCAACCCCATCTCTTGTATACCTCTGTTTTTTACTCTCTGACCGCTCTAAAATCTCTGCAAAACGAATTTCATAAAACTCATCTAAGTTGCTACTGACAATACATGTAAATTTAAATCTTTCGATTAGAGGGATGTTTTTATTTTTAGCTTTTGATAAAACACGATCGTTAAAGTCAAGTAAACTCAGCGCTCGACTCTCGAGTGGAATTGTAACCATTTTTTCCATGCCATAATTCTATATTATTTTTTTATCATGATTCTTGAAGATAAATAAAGGTTGCGCATTTGTCATCTAACTGTCATATTTCTTTCATATGATCCAACGTTTGAAAGCTATTGTTTCTTGAAGAATATTAATAAAAATTCCATACCAAATAATTTAGTTGCTGGACTTGATCTTGGCTCAAATAGCTTTAAGCTCATGATCGCCAGAATTAAATTTCATAAAGATAAACTGCATGTCCAAGAAATAGACACGATTAAGTCAACATTAAGATTATCGGCAGGCATTAGTGCAGACGGTAATATAAACGACGAAACCTTTGACAAGGCGCTAAGTACTTTAATGAGGTTTGGCGATAGAATTCAAGATTTTCCAAAAAACAGCGTCACGGTTGTTGCTACTAATGCTTTTCGTGTTGCTAAAAATGGTGATAATTTAATTCGTGAAGGTGAGAAGTTACTCGGATTTCCCATAAAACTATTATCCGGTAAAGATGAAGCCGAGCTTGTTTTTCAAGGCGCATCGCATGTTGCACCCTTCTGCGAAGGAAGTCGACTGGTTATTGATATCGGTGGAAGCTCTACAGAAATTATACTTGGCAAAGATGAAAAAATCGCTGTTTTTGATTCACTACAAATGGGTTGCGTGACTTTCAGCAGGGACTTTTTTCTTGATGGAAAATTGACTGAAAAAAATTTTTCCTTGGCCGAATCGCGAGCAGAGAAGATATTAAAAAATATTTTTAAAAAGTATAAGAAATTTTCATATCAACAAGTGGTTGGCTCTTCAGGAACTATTCGAGCCATTGCAGATATTATTGCCGCGAATAACTTAGACCACCTTTCGAAATTACCAATAGATAATATTGGCACTTTAATCACGCTCAAGGGGTTAGAGCAAATAAAGCAATATCTCATTGACGCTGGCGATACCAAAAAGCTTAATTTAAATGGCCTTAAAACGGAGAGGAAACCCGTTATAGCCGGGGGCCTTTCAGTATTGTTAGCTATTTTTAAAGTTTTCAAAATTGAAATGATGGAGGTTTCAGAGTCCGCCATCATCTTTGGTGCGATACATGAATCTATCTTAAAAAATATAAATATTCAAAGTCAGGATAAATACGCAGGAGTATCAAAAAAAATAATTCCTATTGATGATTTTGATTCCGAGTACGACCGCAGGATTGATGAGGTTGCAGAGTGGGCTAAACAATTCTCAGTAGATTTACCTCAAGCGAAACGAGTGTCAGCTTTAGCTACAGAAATCTTTAAAAATCTTTCAAGTGAAGATAATGAAAGCTATCAAAATTCTCATAAAATTCTACAATGGGCCTCAATGCTTCATGAGATTGGTTTGGCAATTAACTACAGGAAGTACAATGTTCACTCAGCCTATATTATTTCTAATAAAGAATTAACAGCGTTCACTATTTCAGATCAGGCAAGATTAGCCAGTCTTGTCTTGGGGCATCGTGGGAATCTTGAAAAAATTAAATTTCCTTCCGATTACATGGATTGGGCTTTACTTTTTGCATTAAGGGTTGCTTATATCTTTTATAAAAAAAGAAATAATCAACTGCTTCCCAAATTTACATACATGGAAAAAAAATCAAAAAAATACTTAGTAATAGATGAAGCTTGGCTTAAAAACTATCCCTTTTTAAGATTTGGTTTGACAAAAGAATTAAATATTTGGAAAAAAATAGATTGCCAGTATCAATTACTCTTGGATTAAATTAAAATGCAATGTCTTTATTTTATAGTGGCATGAGAAGTGATGAAAGAAAGCCCTTTTAAAGGAAAAACTGGTATCAAGCGAATTACGAATGCAGTCATATACTCCATGTCTGGTTTTTATGCAGCTTTTAAGAACGAGGAAGCCTTTCGACAAGAAATAATTCTTGCAATTTTTTTGATCCCCTTAGGCATATTTGTTGGTGAAACTACCATTCAGAAAGTGTTACTGGTTTCTAGTCTGCTATTAGTTTTAATCGTAGAGCTCTTAAATTCTGGTATTGAAGCGGCTATAGACCGAATCTCATTAGAAAAGCACAGACTGGCTAAGCGCGCAAAAGATATTGGCAGTGCAGCAGTGTTTCTTACGATCATGAATGCCATTCTTACTTGGATAATTATCTTATTTCTCTAGTAACTTCACTTCGAATCATCTGATAAGCCAAGCTAGAGAGGATTTTTCTCTCTCTGTTAGATTTGATTCTATTTAGCACTTCAATTTTTACCGTAATTCTATTAAGTTTTAATATAGAAATCAGTGATTCAAGTATTGACATATCTCCATAGTAACTACAGGCGGCTGTTTTTTTATTATCGATATAATATGAGATTGCAATCGGTAAAATTGATACGTTTGCCATTATTGCAGATTCAAATAAGTTACTTTTGAAAGGTAATACATCGAATCCATCTGTGGATGTTCCCTCTGGGAAAATGCAAACATTTTTTTGTGCTAGATTTTCACTGACTTGAACAATAACCTTTTTGACCTTTGCTGGACTGGAACGATCAATGAATATTGTTTCACTGATAGCGCATAATAAATTTATAAATGGCCAATGCTTGATATCACTCTTGGCAACAAAAGAAACGGGATGCATAGCATTGAGGACAATGATATCTAGCCATGATACGTGATTAGAGACGATCAAAAATCGATCATCTTTCATAACATCATATAAATTTATATTAGTACTCAGGTTTATATTTAATATCTTTAAGATCAACAGAGACCATTTTTTTATTACTTTAATTCTTAAAGCCCTGTAAAAAAAATAAATAAAAGGTGAAAAAAGAAGAGTGGCAAATAAATAAAAAAAGATAAGTAAAAATTTAATCATATTGTCATAGTTGTCATAAAAAATTCATAATTAAATTGTTCAATGTAGCAATGAATTACTACAGAACAATTTGGATATCTGATATCCATTTGGGTACTAAAGCATGTCAATCGAAGTACTTACTAAATTTTCTAAAGCATAATGATTCAGAAAAATTATATTTAGTAGGCGATATTATAGATGGCTGGGCCTTAAAAAAGAAATGGTACTGGCCACAGTCCCACAATGATGTTATTCAAAAGATTCTAAGAAAAAGTCGAAAGGGCACAAAGGTTATCTATATTCCTGGTAATCATGATGAGGCGGTTCGCCAATTTTACAATTTGAGATTTTCTGAAATCAAGATTTTGAAAGAGGCTATACACAAAACGAAGACGGGAAAAAAATTATGGGTCACTCATGGAGATCAATTTGATGCTTTTCGTAGAGTTACAAAAATTCTTGAACTGATTGGTGACGGTTTATACACCTTCATAACTTGGATAAATGAAAAGCTAAATAAAATAAGAGAGAAGTACAAGAAAAATTACTGGTCATTTTCAAGTCATATTAAAAGCAAGATAAGTAATGTCAATGAGTATATCTCAAGTTATGAAAAGTTTATGCTAAGGGAGTCAAAATTAAAAGGTTGTGACGGGGTTGTATGCGGCCACATTCATCGTCCCAGTATTAAGAAAATGAAAGATGGTATTTATTTGAATGACGGTGATTGGGTAGAGCATCTATCAGCCTTAGTCGAGACTAAGGAGGGTGAGCTTAAAATAATTTATTGGGTAAAGTTAGAAAATTAAGATATGTCATGAAATTGTAATAAAAAAAACTTAAGTTAACGTTATTTACGGGAAACTTTAATGGCTTCAACCAACCTCGAGCAATTATCAATTCTTGATACCCCAAGAAGAAAGAGACCTAAAGAAAAAAACAATCCCTCTGATATTCAAATATCCTGGGTCCAATCAAAAAAAGACATTAAAAAAATTCAAAAATTTCGCTATAAGATTTTTGTAGAAGAAATGGGTGCAAATATTGATGCAAAAAATAAAATTGATGAAGATATTTTTGACAGCTATTGCGAACACCTAATCGTAAAAGATACAAAGAAAAATAAGATCATTGGAACTTATCGTGTTTTAACTCCATTAGCTGCAAAGAGATTAGGTTACTTATACTCAGAAACTGAGTTTGATATTGGGGGTTTGGGTAATTTAAAAGATGAAATTGTTGAGGTAGGAAGAGCATGCGTGCATAAAGACTACCGATCAGGATACACAATTATGTTGATGTGGTCGCAAATTGGTCGTTTTATGAAAAAGAATAACTTTAGATACCTTATAGGTTGTTCAAGTGTGCCGATGAGTGATGGCGGAATACTAGCGGCGAATATATACAGAAAACTATACGACGAAAATAGAATTAATAATATTTATGGTGTGAAGCCTAAAATACCTCTTTCGTCAGAGCAGCTTCACTTTAAAACTGACGCAATGACTCCTCCTTTATTGAAAGGTTATTTGCGGCTTGGTGCAATTGTTTGTGGTAAACCAGCATGGGATCCTGACTTTAATTCTGCAGACTTTCTTACCCTACTTGATATTAATAACGTTCCTCAAAAATATGCAAATCATTTTTTAAATGAGGAATCTAGAGAATCAACTGCAAGAAACCAATACAGAACAAAGGAATTTGTAATCCAAAATTAATTAGAATTGCCTTGTCTTTTGCAAGATATCCCGAAATGGTCCACCCAATCACCCCTCCTCCATGAAGAAATATGTTTAAGGGAAAAATATTTAAATTTGTAAGAAGTATTCCTGACAAGACAAGCGAAGTACTGATCCATTTTAAAAAAACGATTTTTGACATTTATTTTCCTTGTAAAATCCAGAATTTAATTTTATCTAACTCTTGATCGCTTATACCGGTATCAGGAGAACATAAAATTAGTTTTTTAAAATTATGCGGAAATTTATCTTTTTGATCATCTATCGCTATCCAATCAACACCTAAAAGATGATTTTGCGCAAGAAAGTATTCAATTTCTTTTAATCGGCAGGAGGCGCCATAAAATTTAACTTGAGTTTCCCCGATAATTTTTTTCCTTATCTCTTCAGGAAACTTTGATTTAATTAGATTGTATTTTTCATCAAATTGCCAACTCGAGGTTATAACAATATTTAATTCATGGCTCTCAATAAGTTTAAAAAAGTTTTTTGCTTTGTTGAAAAAAAGATCTAAACCGCAATCTACAGGGTGCAAGACCCCATCAAAATCAAGAAAAATAAATTTTTTTATCATCTATTTATTTTGTATAAATTACTATTAAAAATACAAATAAGATAAGTTAATTTATTTTAAGAAGATTGTTAAATAATATTTTTTCACACTCACGCCATGACCATTTTTGTATTGACACTTGTTGTATTTCAGTTTTATTTAAATCGCTACATTGAATAATATTCTTTTTTAAGTCATTGCCTAAAAAGCCAGTAATTTTATTTTTTACTATATCTTTAGGCCCAGTGACATTATAGGCGGCAACTGGAAGACCATTACAAAGGGCCTCAATAATAACTATTCCAAAAGTATCTGTTTTGCTTGGAAAACAAAAAACATCGTGTTTTGAATATAACTCTGCAAGCTCCTTACCAAACTTATAGCCAACGAAATTTATATTTGAGTATTTAGATTTAAGGTTTTCTAATTCGGGACCGTCACCAACAATTGTAATATTAAAATATTGATGCAAAGAGCATAAGGCGTCCAGGTTCTTTTCTTTACCAATTCTACCGACAGATAAAACCTTAATTTTTTTATTAGATTTCTGATTTATTCTTTTTTTAATAAGTTCTTTATCAACGCCTCTTGTCCATAGCGCTAAATTTTTGAAGCCAAACTTTTTCAAATCATTAATGCATGAATTAGTTGGTACCAATACAGCATTACTTTTTTTGTGAAATAATCTCATTAAAAAATAGCCGAATTTAACGGGTAGCCTAAAGTAAATATTTAGATATTCTGGAAATTTGGTATGGTACGCTGATGTAAAAGGTACCTTATAAAATTTACAATAGATCCGCGCAGCCATACCAATCGGACCCTCTGTAGCGATATGTAAATGGGTCGGTTTGATAGCCTTTATTTTTTTAAAAACTTTTATGGGCTCTGTACAGAATTGAATTTCAGGATATGATTTAAATGACTTATATTTAAATTGTGAGGGATGGATTATTTCAATATCTCGTTTACTTACTTTTAAAATATTTTTATAAGTCGTCGATACTCCATTTACCTGATCAAATGTGTCTGTGGCTATTACATATTTATCCATATGTTCAATATGCACTAGCAATATGACAATTTATTTACAATTATGACAAAAAATAATATCGATATAAAATTAAAATTTAATGGTTTAAATATTTCCCCATTGTAATTATTGTTTTCCCATCATGGGATTGAATAAGATAAGAGTTACTATGATCTATCAAAAATAAAAACTCATCTTGCTTCAAGTGATCTTTAAGTTCTTTAATCGTGAGAAGTTTAAAGTATCTTAAATAACCACGGTGGTTAATTTTTTTTCTTGCTCCATATTTTATTAATGCATTTTGAATAATTTCTGGGATATCTTGAACCTGACAGGCCAATTCTTTTTTCATTTGTTCTCCTAAAATGTGGCTAGTTTTCGCACTAGCCCTGCGAAGAAAGGAATTCATAGGGGAACAATACCTTTTCTTAAAAAATAAGACGAAGATTAAGCCAAAAAGTCAGGTTTTTAATTAAAAACCTGTTTAATTTTTTATTTGTTAAACTAAAGTCATGATTAATATACTCTTTGATTAATATGTATAAGAATGTTGCAATAATCGGTGCCTCAAGCTTAATTGCTAGAGCCATTATTCATCAAATTCATTGTGATTGTCCGAATGTTAAAATTATTGCATTTTCAAGAGAAGAAATAAAAATTGATGTTGAGAATACAAATTTTTATCGAATAAATTATGATGACGAAGCTTCTATTAAGCATTCAGCAAACGTAGCATCAAAAAATGGACCACTGGATTTAATATTTGTTGCTAATGGAATTTTGCACGATAAAGTAATTAAACCAGAAAAATCTATTCGAGATTTTGATTTTGCAAATTTCGAAAAAATTTTTAAAGTCAATACAATCATACCTGCAATGATTGCAAAGTATTTTATGCCTTTATTAAATAAAGAGCAGCGCTCAATATTTGCGTTTTTATCAGCACGTGTGGGAAGTATCTCAGATAATAAATTAGGTGGCTGGTATGCTTATCGCTCGTCAAAATCTGCTTTAAATATGATTATAAAAAATTTAGCTATTGAGTCAGGTCGAACAAATAAAAAAGCAATTTTTTTAGGTTTACATCCTGGAACAGTTGATTCTCCTCTTTCTAAGCCTTTCCAAAAGAGTATTGCCCAAGAGAAAATATTTACTCCAGAGATAAGTGCAATGAAATTACTCAAGGTTATAGAAAATGCTTCCCCTGAAGACACCGGCTGCACTTTTGCATGGGATGGAAAATTTATAAAACCTTAGGGTATTAACGATGAATAATTTCGACCAGCCCATAGATAGAAGAAATACAGATTCGATTCGATGGAACCGTTATGGCAAAGATATTATTCCACTATGGGTTGCTGATATGGATTTTAGGTCACCTCCCTGTGTCGTCGAAGCGCTCCACAAAAGAGTTGAGCATGGAGTTTATGGGTATACGCATGAGCCAAATGACTTAAAAGAGAAATTAGTTGATTACATTTACCAACAATTTAACTGGAAGATAAATAAAGATTGGATTGTATTTATTCCAAGTGTGGTATCAGGGCTTTATTCTGCTGCCAGTAATTTTGTGAAAAATGACGAGACTATTCTAGTGCCTAGACCCGTTTACCATCATTTGAGATGGGCACCCCAAAAGGCATTGCGTGATTTTTTCGAAATTGATCTAATCTGTGAAAACAATCGAATATATTTGCATGAATCTTCTTTATTAAGCTATAAAAAAAAGAACGCTAAGCTTCTGATGTTTTGCAATCCTCATAATCCTGGGGGCACTGTTTACAGCAAAAAGGAACTTGAAGGCATTGCAAGTTTTTGCGTCAAAAATAAAATTCTAATTTGTTCAGACGAGATACACGCAGGTATGGTTCTGGGTGATAAAAAACATATCCCGATTGCAAGCATCTCAAGCGAAATCTCTAAACAAACAATCACCTTGATGTCACTTAATAAAACTTTCAATTTTCCAGGATTAGGGACTGCTTGGGCTATTTCAGAAAATAAGGATTTAAGAGAGAGTATTAGTAAAGGTATCGGAACAATTATTCCAGATACACAAATTTTTGGATACATAACGACTCTTGCTGCGCTTGATAAAGGTGAGCCATGGCGAAAAGATTTATTAGATTATCTAGATAAAAACCGTAAATTGGTGCAAGAAAAAATCATACCTATTAAAGACTTGAAACTTTACACGACTGAAGCAAGCTATCTTGCATGGATATCTTACGAAAAATTAAAAAATCTAGATCTATGTGAGCTATTTCTTCAATATGGGGTCGCAGTTCAACCAGGATCAATGTTTAATAAGGAAAAACACTTTCGCTTAAATTTCGCAACTCAAAGTAATATCTTAAATGAGGCATTGAATCGTATGGCTCAAGCAATAAAAATAGAAAAAAATAAAACCCCCCAATAAGCCATTGGAGAGTTTTATTTGTGTTACTTAATCTCTGGACTTAGCTCTAAGTCTGCACCGCCATCTTCAGCTGATGGATTAAATCCACCATTCCCTCCAATCAAGAGTGCATCAGTAGAATGAAAAGCTTTTTCCTCAGTAGGAGCCGCTTCATTAGCTGCTGCTGCTTCATCTGCGGCCGAATCTGTTGAAGAGTTATTGCATGCGAAAAGAAACGTTGTTGCAAGAAAGATAAAAAATAGTCTAAGCATAAGTACTCCCTTTTTTAAAAAAACTAGATTAAATAATTTAACCTGTAAAAATAGTAACATTACTATGATTTTTTTCAACAGCCTTAAAATGTAGCGGAAGTAACAATAAATTTATTTTATTTTTAAAAGTAACTCATTTCTGCGAAAGAAAGGTAAAGTCCATGGGGGATTATATCTTGCGATTTGTACATTACCATCCACGATAAAATTATTTTCCTCTACGTAATTTTTTAATAATGTAATTTTTTCTTCAAAACTTGATTCTCTGACTAATCCGGAAAAAACAATCACGGCATACTTTTCTATTTCAAGAGCAATTATTTTTACATCTGCATTATTTGGTTTTGGTAAAGTATCAAGCGAATATTCCGAAGGCATAACAAAAGAAATTAACCATTTATGTTTATCTTTTTCCGAGATCACGGGAGCAGTCATTTCAATTTCTTTATTTTTAATAGAGCTTATCACGGGAGCAGTCATTTCAATTTTATCTGATTGAAGACTAGGATTTGTATTGTTACCAAAGATAAAGTCAGCTAGCAACTTAAACCCTCTACTAGTTGCATCCTGATATGAGCCTTCTACTTCTACTTGCGCAATAATTTTTTCCGCATACTCTCTAACTTCAAAAGGACCATCCTTTTTTACTAAAGTAAATTTTGGTTCTTCAGTTGCCATAGCGGTTATTGAAAATAAAATTAAAAATAAAAAGTTAAGTCGCATTTATAAAGCCCTCATATTCTTTTTAAATAGGCTTCCAAAAAATGAGCCGATGACTAATCCAAAAACAAAAAACCTCAATATAACAGAGACCTTAATTAGTGACTCGATCCTTTTTCAATCCCAACCCCAGTTTGTGATCTAAAATATTGGTTTTTAAATAGCAGTTTTTCTTTTTGTGCCTGTTTTGATTTATCAGTAATGGAAAATACCCAGATACCAATAAAGGTAATGAGCATAGAAAATAAAGCAGGATACTTATAGGGAAAAAGAGGCGAGCTATTTTTTAATATATCTACCCATACCACTGGCCCAATAACTACTAAAATAATTGCTGTTATTAGGCCTGCAGTCCCACCGATAATCGCACCTTTGGTGGTTAAATTTTTCCAATAAATTGATAACAACAAAATAGGGAAATTTGTGCTGGCTGCTATTGCAAAAGCTAAACCAACCATAAATGCTACATTTTGTTTCTCAAAAATAATGCCTAAAAAAATTGCTAATAAACCCAAAGCAACCGTAGCATATTTAGAGATTCTCATTTCTTTCTCTTCCGTGACTGATTTACCAAGAGCATTAGAATACAAATCATGTGATATTGCTGACGCCCCAGCAAGTGTAAGACCTGATACAACTGCTAGGATCGTAGCAAATGCAACTGCGGATATGAAACCTAATAATAAATCTCCTCCTACCGCGTGTGATAGGTGAATGGCAGCCATATTATTATTACCTATGAGGGTCTTACCATCAGGTTGCAGATATTGAGGATCATTGAGAACAAGCACAATTGCACCAAAACCAATTATGAAAGTTAGTATATAGAAGTAGCCGATAAATCCAGTAGCATAGACGACAGATTTTCGGGCTTCAACAGCATCCTTTACGGTAAAGAATCTCATAAGGATATGAGGTAATCCAGCAGTACCGAACATTAGGGCTAATCCCAAAGATATTGCTGAAATTGGATCAGAAATTAATCCCCCTGGTGCCAAGATCGCATCTAATTTTGGATGTGAGTCTACCGCTTTTGCAAAAAAATCGTTAAAGCTAAAATCAAACTGAGCTAATACCAAAAGAGCAATGACAGTTGCACCTGAGAGAAGTAAGATAGCCTTGATAATCTGAACCCAGGTAGTAGCTAGCATGCCACCAAATGTGACGTATAAAATCATTAAACTACCAACTATCATAACAGCTGAAGCATAAGATAAACCGAAAAGTAACTCTATAAGCTTACCTGCCCCAACCATTTGAGCAATCAAATAAAGTATGACAGTAAAAAGAGAGCCTAGGGCTGCTAGTGTCCGGATAGGCTTTTGTTTTAAGCGAAAGGATGCAACATCTGCAAAGGTATATTTGCCTAGATTTCTGAGTGGCTCAGCAATTAATAATAGAATAATTGGCCAGCCAACTAAAAATCCGATGGAGTATATCAAGCCATCAAATCCTGTTAAAAAAACCAAACCTGATATTCCCAAAAAAGATGCTGCTGACATAAAATCACCTGAAATTGCTAAGCCATTTTGTAAGCCAGAAATGTTTCCTCCAGCGGTATAAAATCCACTTGCAGTTTTTGATTTATTCGAGGCCCAATAGGTAATCATAAGTGTTAAAACAACGAATGCTGTAAACATTATGATGGCAGTAGTATTTGTGCTTGATTCTATTTGCATTTATTTGAATTGCTTATGAATATTTTTTATAAGGGGTTCGAGGGTTTTGTTTGCAAGATAAACATAAAAAAGTGTAACAATAAATATGAGCAAGATTAAAAGAAACCCGAAAACAATTCCTATTGAGTAAAAGGTATTGGCGATTAATTGCCCAAAAAAATTTGGGTTAAATGCAATAACAGAGATAAAAGAGAAATAAGAAAAAATAATTACAGTTAACAGGCGCAAGACAATTTTTTTTCTTTCACTTAATAATAAATCATAGTCTTTACTATTTTTCATTCGTCATTCAGAGTGTATACGTTTATAAAATCGCCTTGTTTGAAACCAAAGATTTTATTTCCGCCAGCAACAACTGCAACATATTGCCTGCCATCAATCATATATGAGATTGCGGGTGCATTGACACCTGCATTGGTGTTATGTGCCCACAATAACTCACCATTACTGGCATTAAATGCATTAAAGCTACCGTTACCTTCACCAACAAAAACTAAATTCCCTTTTGTAGCAAGCGTCCCTCCCACCAGTGGGTCTTCAGTATCATGTTGCCACAAAATTTTTCCACTCGAGAGATCGATTGCTGAGAGAATACCCCATTGATCTTCATCCGCAGGCTCAGATGACACATATTTTTGAGGGGTATCTACCGTATACTTTTCATGCAACGTATATTTAATGGGGGCATGAATTCCGGACACAAAAGCGATGTGTCGATCAACATTTAGACTGACAGGGGACCAGTTTGAACCTCCCAAAATTCCAGGATAAATAATGGTTCCTTCCGGGGTAGCTTCAGTAAACATACTTTGTTGTGGCACAAAAGGATCTGATTTTAGAATTAGCTTACCCGTATTGCGGTGATGAATATAGAACCATCCTGTCTTTCCAGCTTGGCCAACGGCGGGAACAATTTTACCATCGACAATGGTATGAAATAAAACAGGTGGGCTAGCAACATCATAACCCCATAAGTCATGAGGAACCTGTTGATAATGCCATTTTAATTTTCCAGTATTTGCATCGAGTGCAACCAGTGAGACCGTGTAAAGGTTATCACCAGGCCTAGTTTCGCCACTCATTTGTGGTGAGGGATTTCCCGTGCCAAAGAATAGGGTGTGAGTATCACTATCAATTGCAGGGGTAGTCCAAGCTGAGCCTCCTCCGAACTTTGCGGCATTGGGGTATTTTGTTAGATTCTCTTTTTCATAAAGTAGATCGCGATTGAGAACTTCACCATCTTTGGTATAGTTGCTCATTTCGCCCTCCCAGCTTTTCTCAGCGATTGTGTTAAATTTCCATATTTGTTGCCCAGAATAAATATCATATGCGGCTAAAAAACCTGACCTACCATACTCACCACTAATGCCAACTACAGCATTTAGTGATTCGTCCTCAGCATTATCTAGATGCAAACCATACCCCACACCAGTTATACCAATAATGACTTTATTTTCATAGACGACGGGTGCCATATTTATACTAACACCAGTGCCGCCACTCATTTTTTTTTGTCTGTTGGGATCATCAAGAGCTAAATTTTCTGTGGATTCAATCACACCAAGCTCATCAACAACACTTATATCCCAAAGCTTTTCACCTGTTTTTAAATTTAATGATATGAGTCTTGCATCAACGGTTCCCATAAATAATTGTTGATCATAGACTGCAACACCCCGATTGGCAGGACCACAACACATAGGCTTTTCTTTATTTCGATCATGCTCATAACGCCATATTTCTTTTCCAGTTTTTGCATCAATTGCAATTACATGGTTAAAAGGAAGTGACACATACATCACACCATTTTTAATAATTGGTGTTGCCTGAAATGTTCCTCTAATACCAGTTCGGTATTGCCATGCAAGTTTTAGTTGACCAATATTTTCAGTATTAATTTGATCAAGTCTTGAATAGCGTTGATTGGTTAAATCGTTGCCAAAACTTGACCACTCAACATCCTGTTTTTGGCACCCATTTAACATTAATACAGATAAAAAAATTAGATTAATGAATTTCATTTAACTAAATGTAAAAATTGGTATGGAAAGTTTATCCATTTTATCAGCAATATGGATCATTTCTTTATCACTGAGTCTCTCTAGGCTATAAAGTGTTTTCTGCTCGGTGGGCCTTGCCAGGCTATATAGATGAATACTCTTTATTTTCTTTTCATAGGGCTTTAGAAGTCTCACATATTCACAAATTTCACTTTCTTGAGGAAGTTGCCCATTTATTTTCGTCAGACAAGTTTGAATGACTGTTGAGGAAACGGATAATGCGGACTCGAGATTTTTTCTGATTTGGTTTTGGGTTAAATTAACTTGATTTAATTGCTGAATAGTCAAAGTATTTGCAGAATCAATCTTAAACCATATTTCTTTTTCTAATGGCATTTCTTGCCATGCATCTTGCACTTCTTTTTCAGATAAATAGCTACCGTTAGTGATCAATCTAATTTTAATGTCTGTAGGACATTTACATGCAGTAAATTCCTCCTCAATGATTCTTAAAACACTTTTAAATTCTTTACAAGCGGTTGGCTCACCATTTCCAGAGAGAGCAATATCTTTAAACCTGGTACCAGGGTCAGTATGTTTCTCTATGAAATCTCCTTCAACTAAATTCTTGAGCCAATCTTGTAATTCAACCCGAAGAAGATTTAGATCAATAGGGTCAGGTTTCCCCCGTGTTAGATTTGGAACCTCACAATAGATACATTGCCAATTGCATGCATTATTAGTATTTAAATTGATCCCAAGGGACAGCCCCCCGGCTCTTCTGGAAACTACCGGGTATACATAACGAGTCTTAAAGATATCGCGATTGTGGTTTGTAACAACGAGTTTCATAATAAATAAATTCCCCTATCATGATACGTCATTTATTTGATAGCCACATTGATTGATAGGGTTTTAATTTTATTTCTTGGTACAAATTTTTTAGTGATTTTCCTGATATAAGGTCATACCAAGAGTCAGTTTCTATCATATTTAATGAGGATGGGTTAAACGTTACAATTTTGTTTGAAATATTATGAATGCTAAATATACTTTGTTCACGATCCAAGCTCTGCCGCCATAGACCAAAGATTGATTCATTGATTTCTAAGGTGAACTGCGTCGCATTGGGATGGAATGCCCTTTGTTTTTTTCTAACTTCAATTAGTCGTAATAACTCAAAAAAAATTTTCTTATGATGCGTTCTTGTATTCAATTTTTTTTCAAGATCGTCCACTGACCACTGATGTCTATTAATAGAGCGGTTTTGTGATGTATGAAGTAGTTTTTTATAATCATTTTTAGTTGCCAGTAAGCTGTGGATATAGAATGCAGGAATTCCCTCCATTGCTAACATAATTGTGTGAGCACAAATAAATCTTTGATTTTGCATGCGATCGAGCCCATCTTGAATATGATATTTAAAAGCATCAAACAAACTTATATTTATCTCATAGGCTTCACTAATATGACCTCTGGTTCTATAAGAAATTTTTCCGTTAGCTTTTGTGGCGTTTAAAACTAATGCATCAATTTCAGACTTCTCCAGAATATTTTCTACTGACCTTAGCCCAATACCGTCATGACTGGCAAGAAAGTTAAAGTAGGTGGTTCCAAACATGGCAGGAGGCATCCGCATAAGCCATTGTTTTAATTTTTGGCTACTATTATTTAATAAGCTATGCATTATGAGTGGGGGTAGTGCAAAGTTATAAACCAGATGTGCCTCATTACGATTACCAAAATAAGAGAGATTTTCTCGGTTAGGGATATTTGTTTCAGTAATTAAATAGGCTTTATTGGAATAATGATCAATTAATGTTCGGATTAGCCTGACAAATTCATGTGTTTCAGTTAGGTTTATACAATTGGTTTTGAGATCTTTCCAAAGAAATGCGATGGCATCCAGTCGCAATATTTCAGCTCCTTTATCAAGGTAACTTTTAATAATTTTTAGCATCTCTATCATTACTTCAGGATTTTGATAGTTTAAGTCTGGTTGATCTGGACCAAAAGTACACCATACATATTTTTTGCCACTGGCTGTATTAAATTCTTGTAATAAAGCCGTGGTTCGTGGCCTGGTAACTTTTTTGGTATTAGTTTTTTTTGGTAATTCTAAAAAGAAATTCATTCCTGGTTTTTGATTATTTTTGAATTGTTCAAACCATTGACTTCTAGATGAACAGTGATTGATGACAACATCTGTCATTAATTTATATTTTTTTGCTATACGCTCAATATCATCCCAAGAACCAAAACCATCATTAACTTTTGTAAAATCAATAACTGCAAATCCATCATCTGAGCTGTAAGGAAAGAAAGGTAATATATGAACAGAGTTTATTATTTTTTTAATATACTTAGAAAGAAAATCTTTTAAGTTTTTTAGTGGAGCTTTTTTTTGATTAATGAACGTGTTTGCATAAGTTATTAAGATAACATCCTCTTGGCTCCACTTTGTATCCATAGGGTTCGGTTGAATAGGATTTTGTTTTTCAAAAAAAATATCAAAAATTATTTGACTTAACTTATGGTTTTTTTTGTTTTTATAAATTTGGTCAAGGTGATACCTGATTTTTAATTTAAGTAGCTGGCTTGCTTTTTTTTCCTGCATAAGACTATCTTGCGTGTTCTTTCATATCATCACTGACGGCTTGGATAATCTCTTGTTTTATCTCTGGCAAGGCACTTTTTACTCTTGTCCAACTGGGAATAAAGGGTGTTTCCATCGGATTCTCTAAAAAGTGAAGGCCTGCATTAAGGATATTTTCAGCAAAGAGCTCAACGGCCTTCTCTTCTGAGTGAATATCATAATTTAATCCATTGATGGTGGCATCATTATTATAGGTTTCGACAAAATCAAGTGCTATTCTGAAGTATGTTGCTTTCAAAGAGCGAAATGTTTCGGCATTAAAAACTAAGCCATTAGTAGCTAACTTTCTAAAAATCGACTTACTAATATCAATCGACATTTTGGAAAGCCCTTTGGTGGCATCTTGTAAGCTTAAATCTTGATGTTTGTGATCATATTTATCAGCTATATCAACCTGACATAATCGGTTGTTTGCATAATTACGATTCATTTCAGACAAGATTCCAACTTCTAAGCCCCAATCACTTGGAATTCTCAGGTCATTTAATACCTCAGTCCTTAATGAAAATTCACCCGATAAGGCATAACGAAAACTATTAAGGTACTCGAGATAATTGTTGGCAGGGAAAACTCGCATTAGTGCACGAATTAATGGTGTAACAAGAAGGCGGCAGACACGACCATTGATCTTATCTTCAGATACTCTGGCATAGTAACCTTTGCAAAATTGATAATTAAAATTAGGATTTGCAACAGGATAAATCAGTTTTGCTAGTAGATCCCTTTTATAAGTCAGGATGTCACAATCATGAAGAGCGATAGCTTCAAGTTTTTCATCCGCTAAAACATAGCCAAAGCAATACCATACGTTTCTCCCCTTTCCTAGTTCTGTTGGGGCGAGTTTTTTATCAATTAATTTTTGGTGAATTTTTTTAAGTCTCGGTCCGTCATTCCATAGAATGATAACTTCTTGAGGGAGTGCAGAAAAAAAATTTAATGCATCCCGATATTCATGTTTTGTTGCTTGGTCTAATCCTACAATGATCTTATCAATGTAGCGTACATGTTTTAGTTCTCCAACGATGTTCTTTAGCGCAGGATTGAGAAGCTCTGAATATAGCGAGGGTAGCACGAGGCCTAAAGGCCTATTTTTTGAAAATTCTTCCAGTTCTCTTTCTAATTTCTCTGGACTTTGTGATCTTAAATTGTGCAGATTTGTCACAATTCCATTTTGGTAAAAATCGCTCATAGTTGTCTCACTAAATTAATTATCGCGTTATTCCATCCTAATGGCCCAACTTCCTTTGTTCGAATAATATTTGGGCGATCAATTTGCGGGAAATCTTTATAGGGATGCCTCACTAATATCGCATGATCAGCCGCTGCTAACATCTTAATATCATTCTCACTGTCACCCAATGCTATCGTGGTGACCGGAGCTCCATACTCCTTTTCATAAGCATTTTTGACCCATAATAGTGCATCTGCCTTAGTTTGTTGCCCTGAAATTGTTAGAAATCGACCCCCTTGTGTTGCAATTAAAGATTTTTCTTCAATCAAAGTAATAAAATTTTTTAATTTATTATCATCGTCGTTCCATAAAACAGGTTCGGAATACTCTCTTTTCATAGCATTTTGCGCATCTTTACCGGTAAGCC
>Ga0255783_10000449_pt1 | contig 47536 bp, 40 predicted proteins | sample 011ome_22_FD_179981 | JGI IMG/M metagenome (GOLD analysis project Ga0255783, IMG submission 179981) | Coastal salt marsh microbial communities from the Groves Creek Marsh, Skidaway Island, Georgia - 011507BT metaG (version 2) | ecosystem: Environmental > Aquatic > Marine > Intertidal zone >... | reverse complement strand
GCCTTAGGTCGCTGGTTTGACGATAGACCGACATATAACGTTCGGACAGCACACCCCAATTGGCTAACTTTGCTTGTTTAGTATTGTCATAAATTTGTTTAGCCACGGTAAGCATCGAAAGCATGACACCAAACGCGGCTATGATTTGTGCAACATCAGACATTTCAAACATTTATTAGACTCCACCGTCATATTTCCTAAAACGTTAATAACGCATCAAGCATTGTTTTTTAACAATTAGCGATATTACGGGAGACACTTTGGTCGCTGCTAGGAGGCGCTGATCGTAACCCCAAAAAAACAAGGGACTGATGCCTGTACAACCCCTTTGCGCTATCGCAAAAACGTTAAATCAAGACTCGATTTCCGATGAAAAACGTCTGGTGTTTCCTGCGCCACACGATTTCTAACCGACGTCACGCTCACTCGTGGGGCACAGATCACAGGTCACAGGTCACAGGTCACCGGCGAATATCAAGTATTTGCCCACTAACAAGGATCCGCCTAAAAAAAACGCAAGCCTAATCGGCTTGCGCTCAAACACTGCCTTACGTCTAACCTCCATCGAGTTACCTGCTATTCAGCCGCAGCAGGCGCTCTCAATAACCAACCATCCCAGGGTTGAATCGGCTGACAACTAGACACTTCATCGAAGGCGCTACGAATGGCTTGCCCTTCTGCTGACGCCTGAAAATTTTGGGCCGACGCTTCACCCTCTTCGGCTGTTTGCCAAAAGTTGATCCAGTTTGTGTCTACAGCGGTTCCCTCTGCAGGTTCGAAATCCCGCGCTTCAATTCGAAACCAATAGGTTGTCTTCGGATTAGCAGCCGCAATGGCTTCTACCGCGGGTAGGAATTGGCCACGAACCACACGTCGCAAATCTTGACCTGTTTTTCCTTCGTTAAAGGTGCAAAGCTCGTTTGTCAGATAGTATGGCGACTGCCTCGGATCGAATGTTTCAGGGATTTCATGAGGCACATAAGCCGTCCAACCAAAACGATCAACGCCCGAAGCGGCGCCACAAGTGAGCACATCCGGATGTTTTGCATTGAGCTTTGATTCCGAATCATTGGCCGCATACGCAGCCCATCCTGCTTCCATGGCCGTCTTATCTGCCCATCGAAGTACCCATAGACCATCAAAGTTCTCAGTTTCCCAACCTCTCGGAATGTAACCAAAAGCCGCGGTCGGTTGCGCGTCTAGGGAATCAATGATTGCATTCCAATCAACCAACATTGCTTGGAAATTGTCTTGGCTGTAATTAGCGCCATTTTTACAGTAAAGATACTCGTAATAGCCGTCTGGAATCGCTGGTGGTAATTCTGTTGTCGCTGCACCTTCGGCATCGTCTACAGTGGCGACAGTAGCCGTCTGCATAGACTCCTCACTACCCTGTTCGGCGCAGCCGACGATAAGAGGTAACATCAAAAACATTGTTATCCATTTTTTCATATTTGCTCCTTCTCGTGATTGGTAAATAATCCCGTGGGGTTTACATTAGCAGTTATTTCAAAATCTCAGAAATTGTCAGGCAGCTCCTAACACCTATCATTGAGCGAGCGCGATCAAGTCTCTGTTTTCAGCGACGGCCAGCTTCATGGGTTGACTGCAATCAACAGCAAAATGAAGACGTCAACGACAACACCCAAGGGCATCCTCATGGACCGAATTCGTATTCATTGGGGATTTGCGCTCGTAACAGTTGCGATGCTTGACGCTTTTTCGATACCGAAGGCCGCCAGCCCGCGGCCAACGCTATCTACGCACATTGTCGGGGTAATGGGCGGCTTGTCACTCATCAGTTTGGGCGCAATTAGCGCTTTTCTTTCGCTAAACCAATAACTTTTGGTTTTTCTCCGTGTGCTCAAGATCTATTCTGGCATAGCGAATTGGCTTCGGTATCTGCTCGTCGCGATATTGGGTGCTGGCGATATGACCCTAATGGCAGCGTAAAGCCCTACAACAGGTCCAGCCAGCGAACTATCGAACAACTTCATGCATGTGAGCGTTGCTAGGATCCCCTTGATGCGGCAGCCTTCACCCTCTATGGCCTAAACCGAACGAGCCAGGCGCTCTAGCCCAGTGCTCGTTGGTCGGGCACCAGACCAAGGTGAAACGAGTCATCTCCCGATTAAGTCTGAGGCCCTGATCTAATGACCTCAGTTGCGCTCGCTAGCGGCTCGAACAAAGCCCTGTCAACGACAGCGAACCCAATGCGACAACTACTGACCTTTGGAGTGACTCAAATTTCACCGTCGATGTAGCGTTGAATCATGATGTGGTGCTGGCGGATTCGCATATCTTGATAGTTAGCAAACTGCACTTGGTTGTTGCCAGACGCCTTAAGACCTTCTTGCACAAACGGTAGATTGCCCATGTCTTGATCAGCGATTCGCCCAAGCCCACCGAGTTCTTCGGCATCCGACCATTTTTGATCATCGGTCAGGGTGCGCATTGGCGCTGGTTTAGGCCTAATCTCGCCTTTAGGAATTCGATCAAGCTGGTAGATTTCCATTATGGCGCTATCTACATCCCGACCGTTGGGCCGGAAGCGATAGACTCGGGTCGGTTTCATACCACCCCATACCGAAAAGTTAGGGAACACGTTATATAAAATCGAATCGAGCATCTCGGCGTCTGAGTAACGGTCGTAGTCATAGCCCGTCTGTTGACTTAAATTATCGCGCGCACTCTGAGCGAGATAGCGTCTAGCCGTTAGGTCTGGGGGCAAGTCACTCACATCGCTAAATTGTTTGTAACGCCGCGACATCATGTCATCGAGAATACGCTGCTCGGGAATCTCATTGCGATCTAGCAGTGGACTAGGTTCTGCTCCGGCGCTAATTTGTCTCGTGACATAGTCTGAAAACACATCGTATTGGGAGTTCACGTCGGTCACGTGAGTCATGATCTGCGGGTGGGTTGTAGGTGCATGTTGTGATTCCATGAAAGCCTCAGCTATCACTTTCCAATTGCAGGGTACGACCTTAGCGACATGATATTTAATGAAACGATCTTCTAGGTGCCAATCCTTAAAATGCCAATCCAGGGGACCTATCACATCCATCAGAGGGGGGGCGTTTTGATCAAACGTTACAAACACAAAGCCACCCCAAGTATCGACTTTAAGCTCGGGTAGGCGCATTGCCTCATCCGTCAAATGCTGATAATCCCAGGGTGAGGGCACCTCCTTAAAATCGCCATTTAATTGCCAACAAAAACCATGAAAAGGACAACGAAACTCGGACTTATGACCGGGTTGCGTTGCCAGCTTGCGCCCCCGATGCAAACAAGAATTGTAAAAGGCTTGAATTCGATCAGGTGCCGAGCGCACGACCAAAACCGATTGATCAATCACCTCATAAATTTGAAAATCGCCAACCTCGGGAATTTCTTCTTCGCGGCAGGCCATTTGCCAGACTCGCAACCACATGTGTTCAACTTCTTGTTTAAACCGTTCAGGGTCGGTGTAATGCGCTGCCGGAATCGGATCGCTGCCAAGATAAGGCGCTTGCTGCTGACGTAAACACTCGGGGACATCCCGAGAATCTCGATCGAGAATGTCTTGATAAGACTCGCCCTCAAAGCGCGCATGCACGTCAAAAGTTGGTGTATCCCGAGCCATTTGTTTTACTCCTAAACCTGTTTCCGAAATCATTGACTGCGCAGCTCGAGGGGCGTCTCTTCGCGCAATCTCGCTGCTCAACCAAAACCTTGCCGTTGTCCTGGCTTGCCAAAGGTCAGTCTAACTTGCCGACAAGCAGACGACCAAGCCTTGGCCTGCTTTGCGGGACCAGGGCTACCGGTTGTGTGGCTCATCGGCCCTGAGCCGAGATCCTTAGCCGACGTCCGTCGTGGATAGTGACCAATCGTTCCAAGGTAGGCGCACTCACCAACCCACGACGCGTTTTAGGACCAAAAGGCACAGATCCGCCCTGGGCCCCGCCGCGCTGGCGCTCACCCTAAATCATCCTGAGGGCTTCCCTTACCATCGATCAGCCCAGCCATCACAAGGATCTCCTACCGTTCAGCGACTGACGCCTTAGCAAGTCTTGCGCCGGAGCTCGCAAATCTACTAACATTTCCCAGGCTTCATCATCTAGCTCGCTCGCCTCTTAGACTCGTATTCCGCTGGAGATCATTCCTTTACATGGATCAAGCCACCATCAATTGCGTACCGCACCCTCAGCACATCACTTGGACAAGGACGCCCATTCCACTCGCGCCCTTCCGCCTACACTGGCAAGCTTGCCAACCTCAGCCATTCATTGAGGACCTCCTCGCTCAGCTCGAGGAGGTACCCGGGGGACAATTGACCTTCAGTCTGCAAACCGCAAAGCACCAGCCTACGGGTGGCGACGAGGGTTATGAGCTCAGCGCTAGTGCTCAAGGCACACGCATCGAGGCCGCGTCGACTGCCGGTCTTATTTACGGCGCGGCGACCCTGTTGCAGCTGAGCGATAACCAAACTATCAGAAACATCACCCACATTGTCGATAGCCCACGTTATGGATGGCGAGGCCTTTTAATCGATCCAGCACGACACTTTTTTTCCATAGCCTTACTCAAGCGGGTCATCGATGGTATGGCTCGTTTAAAAATGAACGTCTTGCACCTGCACCTATCGGATGATCAAGCGTTTCGCATGCAGAGCTTAGCCTATCCAAAACTCCATTCGGCCCAGCACTACACTCAAACTGAGCTTAGAGACCTTGTGCACTACGCGAGCGAGCGAGGCATCCGAGTTGTGCCCGAGATAGACATCCCAGGACATGTGAATGCATGGCTTGTGGCTTATCCCGAGTGGGGCTGCCAAGCCGTAACGCCAACGGAAAGCTTTGGGGTCCACAAAGCCTGCTTAAACCCAGCTAACGAATCCGTATATGAGGCACTGCGAATGATTTTTCGCGAGGTGGCCTCGATCTTCGACGACGACTATATCCACATTGGCGGCGATGAGGTTCATATTGCCTGGTGGCGGGATGATCCCGATGTGCAAGCATTTATGGCCGAAAACGGTTTCGCGGATCTCAACGCCCTACAAAACCATTTCACAACCCGCGTTGTTAGCATCCTCGGTGAACTCGGCAAGAAAGCCATTGGGTGGGATGAGGTGTTACATGACCCAATGCCGAGCATGGTTGTTCAGAACTGGCGCGGTATGACCACACGAGATCGTATTGGCGCCTGCAAATTGCCTTGCATTATTTCTGCACCCTTTTACCTTGATCTAAATTATCCCGCCGATATGCACTACGCTTATGACTTAGCAATGCCCCAGAAAGATGCGATTGCTCTTGAAGATAGCCAGCAGCAGGATCCCCGACTTGCGCATGTCGCTGAAGGCATTGGTTGGACCCACCAATGGCGCAAGCTCGCGATACACTCATCGCCACAGACCAATATCCTAGGGGGGGAGGCCTGTCTTTGGTCTGAAATCGTCGATGAAGGGACCCTTGAGACTCGGCTATGGTCTCGTTTGCCTGCCGTCGCCGAACGCCTCTGGAGTTTAAAGACTTATGCTGACTTCAGCGATCGACTCGACAACTTGCTGGACAGTCCGGCATTTTGTCATCGCACGCGCCAACAAGAGGCGCTCAGCACGCTTGGGCTGTCAAACACTCAAATCGAGATCGCGCTACTGTTAGAACCAGTTAAATGGTATGCCAGGCTTCTCGGTAAAGCAGCCTTAGAAGCACGCCTTCAGGGCAACGAAATGCCTAAAGCGCGGCCGTATCAAGTGAATACTCCACTCAATCGCATCGTTGACTATATCTCGCCAGAAAGCAGGAGCGCAGCGAGTTTACAGCGCGCTTCGCCCGCCGATTGGGAGGCGCTTTCGAGATCGGTCTTGGAACAGGATGTTAGCCATTGGCCCGATGATACCCGACCGGTCATGGAGGCGTTTAAATGCTTTGCTCAATGCATTGATAACGACGACGCGACGGCGGCAGCGACGCTCTATGTGCCACACGGGGAATACATGATCGCAGCAATTCCAGCGTGGCTTGCTTTTCGGGCAACCCGATCGCATTAGCCGCCGCACGACGAGGGGTCCGACGTCGACCTCTGGCATGAAAATTCATTGCCGCGATCATCAGATTTTTGCGTATCGGTCATACCAGTGAGACATGCTCCATAAAAGCCTCTAACAATCGAAATTGTTATGCCAGGCAAGACAGCCTAGTCCTATGAGGACGCACCCCATCTTAGCTTTTTAATTTTTGCCGACGACGCTGGCGGATGTTGCGTCAATGATTAGAAAACCGCAGACTCTAACCACGCAGGACAGCGGAGTTCAATCATGGCTATTCGTTCGCTTAAGGTCTCTTCGCCTTCCCTCGATCTGGCCACCTATCAGGACCAATTGCAGTCTGAAGGTTATCTGATCATAGAGGGTCTGGCGCCGGACATCACCCGAGCGGCTTACCAAGAATTGTTACCCCACATTCGCAATGCGCCTTTCGGCCATGACGCTTTTTTGGGCACGAAAACCAAACGATTGGGTGGTCTATTCGGCAAATCTAAGGCGGCACAAGCCTTGGCAACGCATCCAACAATTTTAGCGCTCGCCGAAAGCGTTCTCCTTGAATTTACGACCAGCATCCAATTGAATTTTTCTGGGGTTATGCACCTTGAGCAAAATGCAGAAGCCCAATCGCTTCATCGAGATGGGGACATCTACCCTTTGTCTCATATCGGCATTACCACCCTTATGCCGACGATGTGGGCGCTGTCTGACTTTAATTCGGATAATGGCGGAACATTCATCGTACCAGGCAGCCATCGCTGGGACGAAAGCCGGCTTCCTGAAACCGACGAGGCTATTCCAGCGATGATGCCGGCCGGGTCAGTGCTTATTTACTTGGGCGGCACACTCCACGGTGGCGGCCGAAACACCTGCCCCGAGGCTAGAACTGGGCTTGCCTTACAATACAGCTTGGGCTGGCTCCGGCAAGAGGAAAACCAATATCTCGCCCATCCACCTGACATCGCCCAAACATTTTCTGAGCCTCTGAGACGGTTAATTGGTTACAACTACGGCGGTAGCTATCTAGGTTTTGTCAACGGCGACGACCCACACCGCATTTTTGAGCCCGACTATGTGGGACCTGCCATGCGCTCGACAGAAGCCATTGATACTGCCAAGGCAAACTTACCAAGACTCTCGGTATCAAAGCTAGAGACTAAAAATAGGCTATTTTAATCCCGCGACTATTTTTGGGGTTAGCGGCTTGGCCCTATATTTAGGCGACGCCAGCCAAGGCAGACTAGCCATGACTCTCGGGATCAAAGCTAGAAGTCAAAAATCACCCATTTTAAGCAGACGGTCAGTTTCGGAGTATTTACTAACCGCTACATCAAGCGCGACGTCAGCAAAGCCCTCTTTACGGGTTCTCTGAGGACGGTCGTCAAAAGTCAAAAGATTTTCAAAAAAGGTTCCTAAAAATCTCTTCAATCAGAGCCTACTGGCCTTGGGATATCAGCGCACATCGCTCAGTCACTGGTAGCCCAGGATTACCTACAACCAGAACTGATCTGACGGCTATCCCCAATCGAGCAAGGCTCAAATTGCCTTATTTTAGAGAGCCACGTTTAATACCCCAACTGCAAACCGCTATTGAGAGCTGCTCCGACCATGACCAACATCACCCGACGCAACTTTGTGAACGGCGCTTTAATGGCGCTCGGCAGCGGCTTGCTACCTAACCTTGAGCAGCAAGCGATGGCGAGCTTAGCGCCATCTTACTACCCACCAGGACTCACCGGTCTTCGAGGCAGTCATGATGGCGCCAATTCGGCAGCGCACAGTCTAGCCTTTGGTCAGTCACGGTCTTGGGGCGTCGCCAAACCTACTGGCGAGGACTATGATCTGGTGGTGGTCGGCGCAGGATTGAGTGGCTTAGCTGCGGCGCGGTTTTACCAGCAGCAATACGGCAAGGACAAAAAAATCCTGCTACTGGATAACCATGACGATTTTGGCGGCCATGCGAAACGTAATGAACACATTATCAATGGCCAACGTCTCATCAGCTATGGCGGTTCTCAAACCTTAGTGGAACCCCAACGCGCAGACCCAGTCATAAGGAGGCTATTTACTGATATTGGCCTTGATCTGACGAGATTTGAGACGGCATTTGACACCGATTTTTTTAGTCGCCACAACCTCGGTGCTGTAACGTATTTCAACGCTGCGCGCTTCGGTCAAGATACCGTGGTAAAACATCCTTTTTGCAATTACTACAATTACATCGAGGGACTGCCCGGTGCCAAACTATCGGATGAGGCGGCGGTCGCTCAGACCCCCCTTAGCGAGACCGGAAAAGCACAATTGCGGAGGGTGCTGGCTGGCGGCTTACATACCCTGCCAGTACCTGAAGACCAATGGGCTGACTATAGCCAAACCCACAGCTACTGGGACTACCTCACCAATACCTTGGGAGTCGATGACAAAGAGGTGCTCGAGATGGCGAGACACTCCGGCCTTGATTGGGCCAACGCCGGGACCGAGCTGCTCACGATCGCCGAAGCAAAAGAATGCGGAGCATTAGGATTTGCGCCGGTGCCAATCTATGACCCTAAAAACCCTTATATTCACCACTTTCCTGATGGCAATGCTGGCGTCGCGAGGGCTCTGGTCAAAAAATTGATTCCTAAGGTTGCCAAGGGCAACACTGCTGAAGACTTAGTCACAGCCCAATTCGATTACTCGCAATTAGACAGCACGAATGCCCCGGTTCGTATTCGCTTGAACAGCACTGTTATCGAGGTACAACATGCTGGCTCACCGGAACAAGCGAATCACGTCAACGTCCAATATGTTCAACAGTCGACAGCACATTCGGTAACCGCGAAACATGTCGTGATGGCTTGTTACAACCTGATGGTTCCATACCTAGTCAGGGACCTACCTGAGGCGCAGACCGCTGCACTTCGCCAACAGATGAAAAGCCCTTTAATTTACACTTCCGTTGGCCTGAAAAACTGGCGCGCGCTCAAGGCCGCTGAAATTGGTTTTGCAATGTGCCCCGGCGATTTACACCAAGCAGTGTTTATGGACTTTCCCGTAAGTTTAGGTGGTTATCATTACACGTCATCGCCTGATGATCCTTGTGTCCTGCAGATGATCAGCTGCCCCTACAGCGAAATCCCTGGCAAGCCACGAGCAGAGCAATATCGAGAGGCGCGCTATCAGATGCTAAGCCGGCGATTTGCTGATTATGAGGCTGATATCCGCCGACAGCTGACCGGCATGCTGCCCGCAACGCATTTTAATTTTGATCGCGACGTCGCCAGTATTACGGTTAATCGATGGGCGCATGGCTACACCGTGGCCGGCCCCGCCGATACAGCACTCATCGGGCGCCGGCCCTTTGGTAGAATCACCATCGCCAATTCTGATTCTGCACCTGCAGCCGATGCCATCGCGGCCATGATGATGGGACATCGCGCGATATCAGAGCTGCCAACAAGCTAGCAGACCGTTGCTTTAAGCCAGCCTGCTTGAGCTAACTTTACAAGCCCTTTCTCTAGGCTCTGATAGATTGCACTCGCGCACCCATCATGGGGCAAAGTGGACTTTCGGTTCATAGGTCTCCATCAAGCCCCCAACCGACTTTTAGCAGAAAACCAATCTCGAACTATCCTTGCACCTCTAACACCTATTTGTACACTCAAAGCTTCTTTACTCACAGGACTCTGTTATGACGATTTTTACCAAGCTCTGCACGCTTTTAATCGCGACCGTTGCTATCGGATTTTCTCACTTCGGCCACGCCGATCATCACGGCGAAGTCAACAGTAACGCCTATGTACTACATTCTGAATATGAGATCGCCACTGGGCAGGATCCAGCCGCTTTATCTGCTGAACTGGTCGCCTATCAAACCGACCAAGAGGCCTATGGCTTCAACAATTGTGGCGTGTATCAACACCAGTTCGGTACCCAGCGCGCATTCTACACGTTCTGCTATTTCAACGACTTTGATCAACTCGATGCCATATTGAAGAAATCTTCCGCAGCCGCAGCGGCAGAGGGCCAGCAGAGCTTTGCAAGCCATTCGGACAATATTCTAGAAGTACAGGTTCGCAATATGACTGTTTCGCCAGATTATATTGCCTACATGCGCTGGGAGTTCGATAGCGCATTGACCATTGCCGAAAGACAGCAACGCGCCGATAAGATATTCGAGATGTTTAACGAAGGTTTTGGGGGCTGCAACTTGTACCATCATGCATGGGGTGGTGAGATGGCACACTACATGGCGTGCGGCTATAACGACTACTCTGACTTCGGCAAAAAATTCGCAGCGGTGAATGCAACACTCGCAGATAAATTCATGGACGCGAAGCTCGATATTCGCAACCATTCTGATGAGTTACTGATAAAAGTCATGGAATAAAACGACCCCAGAAACGAAGTCGATAAAGTTCTAATTATTTTATCTTAAAAAATCAATAAGATATTGATAAATATATATTTTTAATTGCACAAATCCGGTGCTTATGATGCCGGATTTGTGATCTTATGCCGATTTTCGAAGCATCGTGACTTGCTATCACTGGATAGGCTAAGGACAACCTTTAGGCCATTAATATTGGCCAAGAGCACACGCCTGTCGCGCAAGCTGCCCCGGCCGCACAGACTAGAATTTCCAAGCTTAGACACAGGCTTAACTAACGCTGAAGCTCAACCCCGGGCTTTAGATTTGGCACAACGCCACCAATTGAGATCAACGATTCAACGCAATCGCGGATGGACTCATCAAGCGGTCTAAAGGTCATCCCAAGGGCCTGACAAATACGATCGTTGCGTAACTCACAACCTGCCCAAATGGCACGGAACTCTGCCTCCTTGGCCCTGACTTTCTCTGGAAACGGGTCGACCAAGGTCGCCCCAGCGAACCCTAATTCTGGAAGTAAGCGATCGATACTGGCGCAGACGTCTTCAACTTTTCGGGTCTCCGTTGACCACGCGATCAAGCGCTGGCCATTGGCGACATTGCTGTTTTCCAGCATGCGGATATGGGCCTCAGCAACATCACGAACATCGACGGTAAACCAAGGCCGATAGGCCCCAACAACATTTTGGCTGTATTCGCCTAACAGCATCGTTTCAATGTTGTGCTGCCAGGGACCGAAGTTTTTCTGGTGTGCTGACAAAATAGGACCAACATTATCCGCAGGACAACAGGTAATCGCATCCCAACGGCCATGCTCAGTGGCAGCATCGGCAAACGCACGCTCTGCTAACACTTTACCCATGGAGTAGCCCTGACCGCGCTCAGGTAGGCGCCTGGGATTTTGCTCATCGGGATATCGGTCCTCGTAAAGCACGGGGCGGCGAACCAACTCTTGCATATCTTGCTCAGAAATTACCGCGGCAATACTCGAGGTGACGACCACTCGCGTAACAGTGGCAGATTCATTGAGGCTTCTAATCACGTGGTCACAAACTCCTCTCACGTAATCCATATCATCATAAGTCGATACATGAGATAGATGAGCAACGCCATGACAACCTTTAAAAATTTCGTCAAAGCACCCCGGTTCATCAAGATTTGCGGCGTGCAACGTTAAGCGACCAGACACATACCCGGGCATGGCTTTTAAGAAATCGGTTTTGCTCGCGTCAGCGGTATCGCGGACACAAGCGCGCACCCGATAACCCTTATCCAATAGCAACCGAACAACCCAACCGCCAATAAAACCCGCGCTTCCGGTCACGGCCACCGTGCCGCCTTTTGGTATGGGGGCCATAAATGGTTCTCCTTTGGCTTCAGTGATCAAGATAGCACCAAAGCGGACAGCCCGGCGGTGCTTAAAAAACATAGTTGGTAAAACCATATCAGAGATTTCTGCCTAACGCCGACCATTTCCTAATCAATCCCAGCCGACACACTGACACATTTAACACCTAGGTCTGACTGGATTATCGCGGGCGACAAGGTTATTGTGCCGAGTCATCATTCATTCGGAGCACGACCATGGCTGACGCCTTAATTATTGATGCATGCAGAACCCCTCGAGGGATAGGAAAAAAGGGAAAAGGCGCGCTCGCTGATGAGCATCCGCAACACCTGGGCGCCGCAGTGCTAAAAGCTTTACAGGAACGTGTCGGTTTCGACACGGCAGATGTTGATGACATCGTATTTGGCACCAGCTCGCAGCGGGGCCCGCAAAGCGGCGACCTCGCACGTATGGCTGCTCTTGACGCCGGCTATAATGTCAAAGCCAGCGGCGTAACCCTAGATCGATTTTGTGGGTCTGGCATCACCTCGGTAAATATCGCCGCCGCAAACATCATGTCAGGCATGGAAGACTTAACCATTGGCGGAGGCACCGAAATGATGAGTCTTGCTGGCTCTGGCGGCGGCAAGGGCTCACCTTTTTTAGACAACGATAACCTTCGGCTACGAGCGGTTCACCCCCAACCCCACCAAGGGGTGTGCGCCGATACCATTGCAACACTTGAAGGCATCAGTCGAGAAGATCTCGACAAGCTTGCGCTGGTATCACAACAGCGAGCCGATCATGCGATCAAAAATGGCTACTTTGACAAAGCGCTCGTGCCGGTTTTTAAGACCGATGGCAGCATCGCCTTAGACCACGAGGAATTCCCGCGGCCGCAGACGACCTTGGAAGGCCTGTCCGCGCTTAAGCCTTCCTTTGAGGTCATTGCTGATATTGAGCTCGATGACAAGGGCACAACTTTCCGTAAGCTCGTTAAGCAGGCTTACCCTGATCTGCAGATAAAGCACTTTCATCATGCCGGCAATTCATCCGGTGTGGTCGACGGCGCTGGAGCTGTTTTGATGGCATCGGAAGGTTATGCCAAAGCGCATGGACTCAAACCTCGGGCTCGAATCGTTGCTATGTGCAACATGGGCGACTCCCCTACCCTTATGTTGAATGCGCCCGTCCCCGCCGCTAAAAAAGTTTTAGCGAAAGCTGGCATGACCATTAACGACATCGATTTATTTGAAATCAACGAAGCTTTCGCGGTCGTTGCCGAAAAATTCATCCGAGATCTGGATCTGGATCGAGATAAAGTCAATGTCAACGGTGGTGCAATGGCCTTAGGTCATCCCATTGGCGCGACAGGTTCCATGCTCATCGGGACCGTTCTCGACGAACTCGAGCGTAGAGATCAGCAGTTTGGGCTGGTAACGATGTGTGCAGCCGGCGGTATGGCGCCAGCGATCATTATCGAAAGGGTATAAGCCGCTTTGCGAGGGTTCTGCGGCTGAAGGACGGCTGCGAGCGCGCCAACTTGTGTTAAGGCGTCATTACCGCTAAGCGGTCGTGCGACAGTAAACGGCGCGCGTAACTCCCGCCCCGGGGCTTGGACCCTCTCCTTTGGGGCGCCTTTTTTATCCTGAAGGTTTTTCTATTCCGGAGGTTTTTCTATTCCGGAGGTTTTTCTATTCCGGAGGTTTTTCTATTCCGGAGGTTTCTCTATTCCGGAGGCTTGTCTCTTATACGAGCATTTTGAAAAAAGCGTTACCGAGAGGGCTTGTCTTTTAACGGCAAATGAAAGCCTGCTCACCCTCAGCGCCCCATCCCCTGCCTTTTAACTCAGAGTATTTAGCCATTTTAAGGCGCCCATTCACCTCAAAAATTGCCCAGGTGGTTTATTACGCTTTCTTGGCAAAGACCTAATTTATTACCAATATCGAACAATCCTATGTCCGTGCTGAAAATCGTTCTAAGCTTTTTTCACAAAACCCAAACTAGGAGAATTTTCGATGTCCCTAAAATTCAACAGCTTATACCGATGCTTCGCAGCAATCAGCGGTGCGATGTTACTGATAACCTCAATGGTTGCTTCTGCTGGACCCAATGTGACCTTTTTTAATGTTCAAGTCATGCCCGGCAAACAGGGTGACGTTCTTGCGGGCGCGCAAACTTTCATGAACTCTGACACCGGTAAAAAATTCACCGGTTCTCTGCATATTAATGCCCTTAGTTTCAATGGCAAAAGCCCCGCAACTCATACCTTTGTGGTGCTGCATAATAGCCGTAAGGAGGCTCAAGCCTGGAATCAACAGTTGCTAAGTAGCCAGGATTGGGCAGATTGGATGGCGACCCTAAATGCCGTTTCTACACCTATATCTCAAACCAATATGGACATGGTTAAAAGTTGGGGCACAATTGATAACGATGACCGATATTGGGACGCGACTTACTTTTCCACCCAAGACGGCGCAGCGGTCGTCGCTGCAATGGATGCATTGATGGCAACCGACCGATTTAAACAATTCCCTGGCCAAGTTTGGTTGAATGCAACCGCCTTCGGTGGGGATATGATCCATGGTCATACCACACATATGTTTGCAGTCGGTTATCGCTCAATGGAGGAAATGGAAAACTGGAATGACGAGCATCGATCCAGTGCCGAGTTCGCTACCTTTATGGGAAGTCTTAGCGATAAAGTTACCTGGCTTAACAACGAACTTGTCTTTAACGCGCTAATCTTTGATCAACAAACCTCCTTGGAGAGCTTTGGTAACTAGGTCACGGTGCAAGACTTGCGCTGTTCAGGCGCGGTTCAAACGGTAAACGGGGCCCTCGATTTCGAGGGCACCTAACCCTCGCCCCATGGCCAACAAAGCTGGGCAAACCCCGCTTGATCTCTTAAGCTACTAAGCATGGACAAACAAACGTCATATTTAGGACTCGCGGCAAGTCTAATCTTTGCCTTTTGGTCTTTTGGTAATGGCTTACACAGAGAGTACGCGGGCCTCTCAGATCCTCTATTTTTTGCGCTAATTATGTTGCCAGTGGTGGTCTTTGGGGCACCCTTAATCCGGGGGCGACGTTAACGTTCCACCGCCCATTGGCAGCTGCCTCAACTAAATTCCTCGTACAATTAAGCGCGCCGGACGTGGTCGGCAATACCAATCCCCAAATGCTAAGACACCCGCGTGCCTTCCGCACACCCTATTATCGCCATAACCAGGGGTTCTAAAACACAATTGACTGATTTCAGCCAACGGTTCGGGTAACCTTGGCAGCAGCGACGGTGGCCCGTCGCCGATGACTACACTAATCAGGGTTCAACGACTGCTGGGCCCTTGTTATATCTTGAAGCGGTAACCAAGAAGACAGGAGGTTCGATGAAATATCTGATTGGCTTTATTGCCGGCGTTATCTTTACAGTCCTTGCTTACCAATGGGACCAGGGTGAGCCCGTCTCTCTTGAGGATAGTTCTGAGCGGGTTATGGAGACAGTGTCAGACCAAATCTCTGAGGGCATCAGCGAGATTGACTACACCTTCTATGAGGATCTCTATCAGTCCAGTGTCACCGTGATTAAAGATGTTTACGATGCGCCGCTCAAGGCAATTGCCAACTCTGAGAACGGCGAAACATCGCAAAAATATTACGTGCAAATTGGCGCGTTTTCTAAGCAGGATAATGCAGAAGGTTTTCGTGGCGAGGCGATTCTCGAGGGGTACCTCAGTAGCGATATCTTTGTCGAATCTAGCGACGGCGTGCATCGCGTCATGATGGGGCCTTTTACTGAGGTCTCGGAAGCCAACCTTGCCGTTAATTGGGCCGCCAGTCGCAACTTCTCCGGAGTGCTCGTTGCTAAACGGGACTAGCCGGCCATGCCGCAGGTTGCCAAGAGGCTGTCTGTCCCGCCAGCGATAGGCTAAGCACGCAGCCCTCAGGGTATATCATCCGTTAAGTGTTAGGTTACCAGCGCCTTGACCTTCATCGCTTGAGCCCTCGCGAGGAGGCCATTCGCGTTATTCCAGCGACTGTTGATCAAAAGGGCCAAAAGGTAGACAACGATCAAAGATCTGTTGCCCCCTAATAAACGGGTCCGGGAAAGCCTCCCGCAACGCCCGGGAACGGATCTCTAAACTGACGTCAGTCTTGCCATTTCCAAGTGCGACTAGATCCGCTGAGCGCATCTGACCCTCACCCAAACAGCACCGCTCATCGACGGCTGCTCTGATATAGTCTGCGCCTGTCATGGTGCTGGAGGCTTGCCAGTAGTCGCAGCCTTGAACATAGGGGAAACGAGGGTCGTTGAGGTCCGGCATCGGCTCACCAGCACGATTCAAATGCATCAAATCAACCAATACACCTGCGGTAGGATGATTGACGGCATCGATAAAGGCATTGGCGGCTTGTAACGATTTGATCTCGGTAAACTCGCCAAATTCTAAGCAAACCCGGATACCCTCCCCTGCTCGTTCACATAGGTCCTGAAATTGTCTAAGAGACGCTTGGTAATCTGGATGGCGAGAAACCACTAGTACGTTGCGGGCGGCGAGGGCAAGCCCAACATCGACGATCAAACGATGGCGATCCGACGCGTTTTCAGTCGCCTCTAACCAAATGACTTCAACATCAATGAGGGTAATCCCCGTTTCTTTTAGCGCGTCTTGCGTTTTTTGCAGCGCCCCCGCGTCCCAGGTTGTCTTAGGGTCAACCCACATACCTGAGGACTGAAAACCTGCAGCCGCTGCAATTCTCGGAATATCCCACGGCATTGCATCCGGCACACAGCCAGCAGCTAAAGCCCAGAGCGGTGATTTCATGACCAGCGACTCCCGCAACAAGATTCAATATCAATTTTGAAGCTTCGAGCATGCACGAATTTTGGGTACCGGTCATCAACCGTAGCGATCATTTCTTCTGCGGGACTTAACCCTTGGCGCGCTCTAGAAGCCTCCATTTCTACTATCAACCTTATCTCGTCAAACACCTCACCCCGATCGATCGCGCTCGACGCACCGCTGCAAACCGTTACAGACACACTTTACCGCTGATGCCTTAAGAGGAAATCAAGAGCCAAAGGCCAGGTAGTATCGAGCTGATACTCGTGAGCCATATCAAGCCGGCAATCAAGGGCCGGCACCTCTTCTATTTCATCTTGACAGTAAACACGGCAGTCAAACGGTTGCGGCGCTGGCACCCTACGGGCCTTTGTACCGACCGCACAACCGGAGGCTTTAGACCAATTTCGAATAGTGGCACTGGCGGACTCGTAAAAATAACGATCACCGCCATTACTCGTTGTTGTTGCACTGAGGCTATCCCAGGGCCCTGGAGGATCGGTATCATCTCTAAGGCCGGTGACCAAGAGCGCTGGCGGCAGCCTTTTCAACTCTGGAAATTGACCATAGGATTCGTGGGGCAGACCGATCAGAGAGGCCATCGCCGCGAGTTTGTCTGCTAGCGGTGGCAACCTTGCCACATCCCAGATTAGATTGCCGCCATTAGAGCCGCCCATCAAATAAACACGATCAGGATCAATACAGAGCTTAGCCTCAAGGTGTTTGATTAAGGCCAATAAAAAGGCTGTATCGCTGGGGAACGTTGACTGACAGTGCGTCCACGCACAAATGGTCTGGGCCGTGCCTGACATTTTGCAGGATGGATACCGGTAGTCTGGGGTTGAATCTACCTCACAAATTGGGGCGCCGACCGAGGTCACACCTGTTGCCGAACCGCTAAAAGTCCAAGCATTGTATTGATGATCAGGCGCACCACTACCAAGCCCTCGCGGCGCAACTAGGACAACACCGCGCTTTTCCGCATATTGGGTAAAAGCTTCATGACTTAGGAAGCTATTCTCATCACCGCCCCAGCCATGAAGCACTACTACCATCGGGTTATTGACATTGGCTGCATAGTCTTTTGGATAAGCCACTCGGAAATGACGTTCGATAGCCTCAAAGGTCAGCGTCTGCAACTGGCCTGATAGCGTCGGCTTGGAGCACAGCGCTAGCACCCTATCAGGTAGGAGCAATATTGCGGCGAAGAGCAGCATCAGTTGCCATGGGCGCAGCCCTAACCGGCGTCCTGAACACCCTTGATTGACCATAACCATTTTAGTCCTAGGTTAAAACGCTCGTTTTGCGATGCTAAATAGGACTGCTTAGAATGTCGAGGACAGTCTCAAATTAACTTGGATCAGCCTATCAAAACTCTCAGTCCCTTAGACCAGGAGGTGGATTGGGCAATCACAGCTGAGAATACGCCAAATGACTAGCGCATCGACCTTGCCAGTTTTGACCGAACCGCCTTGCAATCGCCATAATTTTGGATACTCAAGTAAGATTCCAAAGTTCTTTCCCATGAGATACCGCCAAGCCTTGCCCCTTTTGCTACTGACTTGTCTGCCCTTATTCGCTGTGGCGGAGCCTGCTTTGCAAGTCTCTCGGGCAGATTATGCCCTGCGTTTACAGGGGTTTTGGCTTGGACAGAACATCGGTAATTGGACAGGACTCATCACCGAGATGGACACCGTTGGCAGTCCAGAAACCTTGCCTTTTTATACCGACGATGATTGGGGGACGCGCGACCGAAGGTCCCTCTGGGGAGAATTTGTGCCCCATGCCAAGCGGATCGCCTTTTATTTTGAACCCCTCGGTACCCCCTGGGGCGCTGATGATGATACTGACCTTGAATACATGTATGCGTTTTTACTTGACCAACACGCCACCAGTCGCTTAAGCGCCACACAAATACGTGATGGATGGTTGAAACACATTTATTCTGAAACAGACGCGCCGCTATTTAAGAAGTTTCCAGATTCCAAAGCGGCTCCTGAGAATTTTTTATGGGTGTCTAACGAGCGGGCCAGACAGCTGATGGCTGATGGCATGTTGCCTCCGCAAACCAGCGACGCCGCACACAATGCGATGAACTCGATGATCGATGCCCAACTCACGACTGAAATATTCGGCTTGCTGTCGCCAGGGAGACCGGACGTCGCTGAACAACTCGCCTACCTGCCCATCCGTACCACTGCTCAGGGCGAGGCCGAATGGATCGCCCAATTCTACGTCGCCATGCACAGCTTCGCCATTCGAGCAGACCCAAACTCGCCCTTATCAGATCAGAGCCTTTGGCTTGCCGAACAAGCAAGCCAAAGGCTTCCAGAGACATCGATAGCAGCAAAAATGTATCACTTCATCAAGACCTACCACACCGCGCACCCTGATAGCTGGGAAGCAGCGCGGGATGCGATTTACGTCCGATATCAAATCGAAGGTAAAGACGGCTACAAATATCAAGAGCCCTTCGATGCGCTCATCAACTTTGCAGCCAGCCTGATAAGCTGGTTTTACGGACAAGGAGATATCCAACGAACCCTCCAGATCGCAACTTTGGTTGGTTGGGATTCAGATAACCCCAGTGCGACCTGGGGTGGTTTATTGGGCTTCTTGCTCGGCATTGAGGGTGTGAAGGCAGCTTTTAACCAACCGGCCATTTCAACGACTTACTGGATCCATCGGACTCGCCGAAATTTTCCTGATAACACCCCTAACGAACCGGGGGAGGACAATTTCGCACTGATGGCCGCTCGTGATATCAAAACCATCGACCGGATTGTCGTCAATGAGCTGGCAGGCAGCATTGATCACCGCGCCAATCAGTGGATTATTCCGCTAAGCCAATAGCAGGCCATCATGGCCGCAAGAAAAAAGCTTCTGATCGTTTTCATCGCGCGCCGCCCTACTGCGCAGACAGCAGCCCGCTGCATTGATCTTGAGCGTGCGCTCTACCAATACAATTTACCTCTTCGCGAAGCATAACGCTGGGGCCGTTGACACCTAGTGCATCACGGGCGCAATGGGTCGACAGTGGTCACTGTTGATCAGATAATTTGACTGGCCCCTAATCCTATAGCCTCGTCAATCAGGCTGAAGACTGCCTTCCGGCTTGAAGATAGCCAGGTGCAGCCATTAATTTTGCTATCCAGGTCCGAGCTAACAATCGATGTGCCGCTAACATCAGGAGACAGTCTGTTCGATGCCAGTCGCCATCGAGCCCAAGGGTGGATACACTAACGTCCTTCCGGCGATGCCCGTCGGCTCGCTCAACAATCAATATCATTGCTTGATGGTTTCAGACAAAGGAGTTATTCGCTTGCGACCACTCTACGCCCTTAGTGCCATCCTAATGAGTGGTTATGCCGCAGTGTTTACCCTGCTGGCAGCACTCAGAGACACCTTCGGTCTGGGCGAGCTCGCCATCGGCGCGATCGCCGGCTCGGCCTTTATCGCTGGCTTTATTGCCCAAATTGCACTCTCCAGATTTGCAGACCAAGGCCAAGGAAATTGGCTTATGCGCATTGGCATGGTGGCCAGCATTGTCGGCGCTGCCTGGATGTGCATCGCCGAATCCTTTACTGCCTGGTTGATGGCTCGCGTTTTGTTGGGTTTCGGCGCTGGCGCCATCCGACCGGCCATTCGTCGATTGGCTTTTGTGATTGAGCCCGATCGCGCTGGTGAGATGATGGGGAAACTAACCGCCTGGGAGATGGTTGGGTTCTTGATTGGTCCGGTTCTAGCCTCTGTTTTGTTTGAGCTCGGCGGCCTTAGACTACCCTTTTATGGCTTAACCGCTCTGCTACTGTTGGTGAGTCCATTTGTCATCAATTTAGCCATTCCTGGCAGCGATTCGCCGATGGGCAATCCCATGCGCACCCTCATTAAAATGCCCGCCATGCAAAGCTGTATTGCCCTTGGGGTCGCGTTTTATTTTGCGGTCGGTGCGTTCGACGCTATCTGGGCCTTGTTCATCTCAGACCTTGGTGCCAGCCAACTCTACATCGGGATCACCATGAGCCTATTCACCTTGCCAATGATCTTCATCGCACCACTTGCAGGTAGCTACGCCGCAAAACACCCCTTGTTGCCGTTGCTCCTAAAGTCTCTGGGTCTCGCGACGCTCATGATTATTTGCTACACCCTCATTGAGTCGATTTGGTGGATTTGTCTGCCGCTCATCATCCACGCCACCGTCGACGCTGTTAGTATGCCGGCGATGCAGCTCGCCGTGGGTAAGGCCAGCGGCGAGCAAGCCCTAGCCGCTGGACAAGGTTTATTTGGCGCCGTCGGTCTGATTGTGGCGGCGGTTGCAAGCTTGGGTAGCGGTCTACTCTATCAGTATTATGGCGGCCCGATAGTTTGGCTTGCTGTGGCGATTTGTATGGTCATCTGCCTCAGTTTTGGCTATTGGCGTGGAAGAGCCTTGCCCGTTTTAATGTATTGAAACACGCCCTAATTCTCAGCACCCCTAGCGAAGCGCCTAAAAGAGCGGGATGAGAAGGGATTAACGCGACCGATCACCCCGCAGCGACTCAGTTCGCATCAGCAGGTCGTGGCTCTCAACCCCATTTGACAGACGCAAATCTGAACCCTAGTCAGGTCAATGGCCTGCTTGTTTATGCATCACTTACCGCGTGCTGGTCTGACCACCATCGACAGGTATCAACTGCCCAGTAATAAACCGTGACCCTTCGGAGGCAAAAAACACCATGACCGGTCCCAAATCCGTCAAAGGATCACCGTACTGTTCGCCAAGGGATATTGATCGATGATTCATCCAGTAAGATTCATCTTTTTGTGCATCTGTCATTAAAGCCATCGCCTCGCGGTACATGGGCGTCGCCATAGCAGGCAAAATGGCATTCACCCGGATACCTTTTCCGCCCCAAGCGGCTGCAGCACTTCGTGTCCAAGAATGCACTGCCCCCTTAGCGGCCGAATATGAGGCGGCCCCGGGCTCTGCCCGTTGACCGGAGATCGAACCAAAATTAATAATCGAACCGCCCTTATCTTTCATGTGTTCGTAAGCGGCTTGGTTGGTTAACATGGTGCCTCGAACATTCACTGCGAACATTCGATCCCAGTCATCAACACTGATATCACTGGCAATGCCACCAGCTTGGATGGCAGCCGGATGCGCAAGGACATCAAGTCCACCCAGCTGCTCAGTCGCGGCCTGAAAACTCGCCTCAACACTGTTCTGATCGGCAATATCAACGTGTAGATAGCTGGCTTGACCTGGTCCTGCGGCATTGGCCGCGGCGACGACCTTTTGGCCGTCCTCATCGTTAATATCCATCGCAATCACCTGCGCGCCTGCATGAACATACGCGATGACGCTGGCCTCACCCATGCCACGAGCAGCGCCCGTCACTATAATTTTTTTTCCTTCTAACATGCAGCTTCCTTAAATGTTTAGATGATGTGTTGCTTGGACCACTTAGCACTCAGCTAACCGATGTTAACCAACCCCCTAACTTAGGTTTCACTAAGTCGGTTTTCTCGCTTTTAGTCAACAGAATAAAACTGACCCCATCTCATGCCAACAAATTTCGCACGTTGCTGAAACTCAATGCAAACCGCTTTAAGACCTGATGCCCGCAAGCGTTGCCTCCGGTGACGCAGAGCATCGCGCATTTCCAAGCAGCCACCAAAACGCTTGCTAGTGCTCGCATTTTACGCGTAGTATCCAAGAGGATTGGGAGATTGCTACCGAATCTTCAGGCTTTATCAGTACAAACCAGAGACAGGTTGGCGCACCATCCATAGTCGCGTCATCTATGATCGCATCATCCATTGATTTAACCATCCGTCCTGCCGCGCAAATACCATCTGGGAGATTCTTTTGACCGACAAACTCAACCTCATGGATACCTTCCCTTCGATTGCCTTAACCAGTAGTGAAGATGAGACCATCAAGCTACCCGATGACATTCATGGCGCTTACGCCATTGTTCTTTTCTACCGTGGTCATTGGTGACCTTTCTGTCGCCGTCTGTTAGACGGCTATAACGCGCTCCTATCAGAATTCGAGGCGCTTGGCGCGCGCATCATTGCTGCAACCGTGGACGATCGAGAACATGTTGCTGCTGTCGCTGAAGGGCTTTCCTTTCCAGTGTGTTATGGCGTCGACCGCGACCTCGGCGACACGATTGGCGCTTGGTGGGAGCCCCGCCGAGACCACATTCAACCCAGTGAGTTCATCATCGCTGGGTCAGGCCTTGTGGTAAGTTCAAACTACAGTTCTAGCCCGGTGGGCCGCATGGATCCAGCCGAGACCCTGACGCTGCTCAAGTTTCTATCGAGCAAAAAATCTGGTTAAGGGGTTAGCCTAGACGATTGATTCATGCTCAATCGCGCCGTCGACTTAAGCCAAGGGTGAGAGATAGTTCGCTTCAGATAGGCCTTGGAATCCCTGATCCCACGCAGCGCGCCTTTAGGGCCATACCCAAATCGCGACCTGCGCGTGTGGATACCGAGCATCAATCACAGGCATGAGATCGATCGCGGATAATCGAGTAAGCTGGCTTGGCTGCTGGACGCGCACATCCCCAGAGCCAGCTTATTTTGGCCATCGCAATTTATCGAAAACGTGCTCGCCAGACCGTTGCTTAGGCAACATAGCGGTAATGGCCGCCCTGGCGCCCATCAGTCTTCCGCTTTTTTGAGCGCTGCCTGACAATCCATAAAGGACTGTTGCATCTTGCGTCGAGACTGGACCGTCCCATCACCGTAAACCCGATCGTCGGGATCTATCAACTGCGGCCCCATGGTTTTGGTGGCAAACTCACAAGCGATAACTCCCGTGTCGTTAGGCCCCGGGCTTTGAAAACCTTCCTCGACAGCACAGCTTGACAGTAGCAGTGATACACCTGCACAAACGCCTTTCAACACTGCATACGTCTTATTCACTTCACTAGGCAGCACGGTTATGAGTCCATCGAAGCAAACCTATACCCAATAAGCTTGAGCCAGAAAAACGCAGCAAAAAACAAAGGGTAGCGGGTAACGCCAAAAACCAGCCGAGCACCCAATCCAAAACACCATTGAGACTCTGAGCCCAAGAGACCAATAAAAATCCGGCGTTAAAATACTGATCCAAATAGCTTGCCCCAGTCAGCGACCCGTTTATCCATAGGGCGTGCCCTGCGAGCAACACCAAAAAAACATCACCCCAGATTAAGCAATGGCCTAAGTATCGGCATAGTGTAATGGTCATTTATGTACCTCGTTTTAGGGTTGACTAAACTCTAACGATTTTCTTGGAACATTGCCGCGTGCTCGCAAGCAGCTGCCCGAAACCGCTCGTTTAAACTCTTGGCCAAATAAGCCCGACCTTGGCAATCAATAACCGATGAGCGCACTTCTGCAAAACTTAAGCATCGCTTGAAGTCACAATCTTTTATCCAATTCACTTCATCTCGATGCTTCTATGGCGGCTTGTTGCATCTACGGTTGCGCTTGAGGCCCTGCGCCTGCTCCTTTGAGAACTGATCCCTTTGGGTACTCGCTTTGACTATTAGCGTTGGGAATTGGATTTAATTTTTGCAACATCGTCGACATGCTGTGAGCGTTACGTTTTGAACTTGGCTGCATCCTGCTTAAACTGCCAGTTTTGCTTTGACTTCAGCAAGCAATTCAATCGATTTTAAGCAAATGCTTTGATCTGCGCTGATGTTGCGGATAATCACATCCGTGTAGCCTTGGGCCTCAAGTGCTCGCATCTCCTCGGCGATTTGCTCTACCGACCCTATCATTAAAGCCTGCTCGGGAATGCCGCGATAACCCTTGGCAATATAGGGCGCCGCCGTTTTTCGCGCAGTCTCGGCAGAGTCTGCGATCAAGACGTCACGTCTAATAGCGGTGGCACCCACTGGCCGATTCAGTTCATGACATCCGGCTTGATACCGCGCACAGGCGGCACCCGCTTCGTTTTGGGTTAAAGAGGGTGACGCGAGCCATCCATCCCCCAGACGCGAGGCTCGATCGATCGCAGGCAAGGCCACCGCCCCAATCCAGACCTTTATCTCCTCGCTCGGTAATGGCGAGATGAGCGCCTGAGACAACCCCCAAAAGCTGTGCTCGTCCACTCGTTCACCTCGCCAGAGGGCCCGAAGTATCTCCAAAGCCGCCACGAAACGGCCCACTCTCCGGCTCATATCAATGCCCATGGCATCACCCTGGCGCGCGTCACCTAGTCCACACTGCATAATAAAAGGTCCGGTCCCAAGAGCAGAAAGACTTGCAATCTGTTCTGCTAGCAGCACCGGATGCCATAAGGGCAACAGGTACAAAGCGCCGAAGGGTTTGTCCCCCCATTCCGCCAACATCCGCGCTAACATGACATTATTTTGATAGTAAGGCGAAGGGGTAACGTGGTGGTCACCAACGAATAAGGCGTCTAATCCAGCAAACCGCGCGGCTCTCGTGCGCTCGATCATGAACCTTGTAGCATCCTGCGGCGCCTGGTTGGGATAAGACGAACTGACGGATATGCCAATCTTGATCACATATACCCCCTCTTCATTGAAATCTATGGGCGTTTGATGCCCTGTTCTAAACAGTGCATTTCACTGCCTTTGATTGCGACTTATCGTTTTAACGCAGTGCAATTTATCATCAAAACGAATCCTGTTTTAAGGCGCGAACAGACAGCAGCTGGTACTTATGAATTTTCCCATTGTCCACCAACTCTGGTAAGGCAATGACACTGCGAATGCCTTCACACAACTCAGGGCTTCGGTAAGTACGCCGGTTTGGCCCAAAGCCTGCGGTGACTAAGCTCTTGTGGGGCTACAATTTGCACTCATACCGAAGAGACGGCAGTTTTTGTTGTTTCGACAGACTAAAAACTTCCCCCGCGCCTGTAAGTTTGAACCCAACTTTTTCAAGCACTTTTATTGAGGCCGCATTACCTCTAACGACAGCGGCCTGACAGCTGTTAAAGGTTGTGCTTTTTTTCGCATAGTCGAGCAAACCCTTGCAGGCTTCGGTCGCGTAACCCTCGCCCCAGTATTCAAAGCCTAACCAATACCCCAACTCACAAGCTCCCTCGACTTCCGGCTTCAAACCAATCCCTCCAATCAAAAGGTTGTCACAAAAGATATTCAAATCGAATGGGTTTTGGCTCACGTGATGGAGCCAAAATTGTGCATCATCATCGGTATAAGGATATGGCACTCGGCTCAAGGTCTCTGATACCCGAGCATCGCCCAACAACTCGATTAATCGCCTTTTATCCCTGAGCGTCAATTGCTTCAGCGTGAGTCTTTTTGTTTTGATTTCTATTAGCTTCAAGGTTTTAGGCGCTCAAGATCATCACTTGCAAAAAGGCCCGGCTCAACACGACACCCTAACACCAGCCCATGAAAGGACGGGCTAGGGCTTTTTGGAGGAGCACCGCGAGTTCTGAGGCTTGACCCTGAGTGAGACCTAGAGACCAAGACAACTGGGTTCTGACAACTAGCCAGTAACAATCCGCTCAAGCGGTGCCTCATCTAAGGCCGCTTTGAAGCTCGTGTGAAAATGATGCAACGCTGGTTCGTTACGTCCAAAGACAATGTGGTCTACGACGCCACTTTCTGCAGCTTTTTGTTGCATTTCTCCCATCACATAATCTTCGTTCTCAATTGTGCTTTTGAACACTTCTAAATTGGCCTGTAGTGAGCCACCGCGCTTATTACCTGGCTCGTACACATCACCGCTGTCAGCCACCTCATTATCGACCGCACCGGCATCGATCGCGGCTTGGGAAAAATAAAAGCTGATCCGGGTAATCGATTCACTAGGATTCCCGGGCACCGGATAAATTCGAATCAGCGTGGCACTATCGGTATTGATTAAAAATTGAATATTTGGGAATAAGTAATAAAGCACAAAGGTGCCCCTTGCAATTCGCCAAAGCTCCGTCGGTTCATCACGCATCGCAGCTAGTCCGTGATTGGCGGTAACGAATCGGTGATGCTGACCAAATAGTGTCAGGTGTAGGTTATTTCCATAGTACAACTGACCAAGAGTGTCTTTGTGCAACTTACCAAAATGATAGGTCTCACCGAAAGTATCGTTCGCCAACTTCCAGTTTAAGCGCTTCTGTATCGTTGTTTCCCCAGCATAAATCAGCTTGCCCGCCGAATAACTCGAGAATTCTTCGTTTAAGTCGCCGAGCAACGTATCCAGATCAAGCGCGCCGTTAGGATTAGGATGCACCCAAAGCAAGCCGTTACGCTCTTCTGCCGGGAGCTCGACCAATCCCATGCAGCTCTTGTCTATGGCACCAAAATGGTCTTCATTAGGCACGTTTAAAAGCGCCCCGGTAGAACTATAGCTCCAATGATGAAACGGGCACATAAATACCGATTTCTGACCCCGCGCCTCTGACACGACACGGGCAGAGCGATGCCGACAGGCATTTAAAAAAGCTCTAAAGTGCCCGTTTTGATCTCGAGTTGCGAGGATCGGCACGCCGATTTCATCGACTGATAGAAAACTGTTTTTGGTTGGCAAATCGTTAGACAAGCCCACCAACTGAGGGTGGTTGCTAAAAAAGTGATGCTGCTCTTTAGCCGCCCGTTGTGGGCAGATATAGTCCGCGGTCGGCATACGATACTGCACACCAGCGTCAATATTCTTCCCTGCATCAAGCTGATCCATTAGCGCTTGTAAAATTGTAACTTCCGTGTCGTGCTTCATTTTTGACTCTCCGGCTCGGCCTTAAGACAGCCGTCTCGTAGAATGTTCATCAGTTATGCCAAAGCGCAGAGTCAAGTGCAAGCCGACTTTTTGTTCAATCAATTGATCCTCCTATTAACAGCTATTAACCGCTGGCCTTTTTAATCCCAATAATATCCAAGCATATCGTCCTTCATCTCCTCGGAACCGACTAAGCGCTGACGGCACCAGGGCAGCGCCGTCTCTGTGTGAAAAATTGTCTCTAAGCGCCGGCACAAAACATCGACGAGACAAGCGGAGGATCTTGAGTAAAAGCCGTGGCATGATAGACCTGTACCAACACGCAGCTTCTCATCATGACTCAACAAGCGATTTTTATTACCGGCGCAGCAAGCGGTATTGGCCGAGCGACTGCGCTACAATTTCACCATCGGGGCTGGTTTGTCGGTGCCACCGATGTCAATCCAGAGGCGCTAAACCAACTCAAAGCTGAGCTTTCAGGCAATTGTTTTACCCAGGTGCTTGATGTCACTCGCAAAGAAGACTTCGATCAAGTTATGTCCGACTTTGCCGTCGCTTCTGGCGGTCGACTTGATATCTTATTTAACAACGCTGGCATCGCCGTAGCCGGATTTTTAGATGAGGTCCCTTTTGAGAAAATCGTACAAACCGTCAATGTCAACTTGTTAGGCGTTATCAACGGGATTCACGCGGGACTTGCGCTTTTAAAAGCAACGCCCAACGCACTGTGTTTTAGCACATCATCCTCCGCCGCCTCTTTTGGCACACCAGGCATGGCGATTTATGGCGCCACGAAAGTCGCCGTCAAGGGCCTAACCGAAGCCTTGAGTGTAGAGTTAGCCCGGTTTGATGCTCGCGCTGCGGACGTATCCCCTGGCATCATCGACACCCCTTTATGGCAAGTGAGCGAGCGCTACGTGCGAGGCGAACAGAGAACCATCGCCAATATCCCAGAGAAAAATCGCGAGCGCTCGGATGCGAGCAGAACCTTATCGGCAGATACCGTCGCTGCCTGTGTCTGGGAGGCTTACAACGGTGACAAACTCCACTGGTACGTGCCGCCGGAGGTGGTCGAGCGGGATCGTGCCAAAGCCCTTGATCCAGAAAAGTTACGAGACGAACTTATCGCTCAGCAAAAACGATGAGCAAAATTACGTCCAACTACTTTGAGCACGAAGGTCTTCGCCTGCATTATTTATCTGCAGGTCAAGGCCCCTTGGTGATCTTTTATCACGGTTTCCCGCTGTTCTCTTTTTCGTTTCATCATCAAATGAACGCTTTGGCTGATCGTTACCGGGTGGTCGCAATCGATGGCCCTGGCATCAATTTGTCAGACAAACCTAGCGACCTCGCAGCCTATAGACTTCCGGCGTTGGTGGCTCAGATTGATGCGCTAGCCAAAACACTTGTGGGCGAGGATCCATTTTACCTAGTTGGACACGACTGGGGCGGCGCCCTTGCTTTCGCATTCGCACAAGACCGACCTCAACGTTTGTGCAAAATGGTTTCTATTAACGCTCCGCCAGCCAATCAGCTCATTGGTTTGCTGGCCACAAACCCAGAGCAGCAACAGCGCTCCCAATACATGTGGAAAATGCGCAGCGGTGCCACTCATCAATGGATGACCAAGGATCACGGCGTTAATCTCTGGCGGCAGGCGTACGCTAAATTCAGGGCGTTACCACACTACACCCAAAGCCATGATGCCACCTTCAAATCGGGCTTAGGTCAACCTGGCGCCATCGATGGCGGTATCAATTGGTATCGCGCGAATATTCCGATGCTTGAAGATCTGTCTATCGCAGACGCTTGGCCTTCGGCGAAGGCGCAAACCCAGGTGCCTGTCCTGCTGATCTGGGGAGAAGCCGATGATACTTTCGTGCCAACGTTTATCGATGCATTACCTGACTATGCCCCCAACCTAAAAGTCCACCGCCTGCCGGGCGTCGGACACACGCCAATGCTCGAGGTGCCGGAAGTGGTCAACCGGCTATTGGCAGAGTTTCTGTCCGACGCTTAAGCTGAGGACCTTGGCGAAGGCGATCTCCCCGCTCCTCTAAAAGCACATTTTTTACGCGATTAACGCTTGGGCGACCCTTGCAACCCAAAGTGGATTATCGGCTCGATACCACCGGCCATGCTGGCGCTGGTAGCCAGTGCATGGGCTGAAACAAGGCCACGCGCGTCTCCGCATCCTCCGTGGTTTGTACCAGGGTAAACTCGTTGCCATCAGGATCCCTAAACCGGGCCTCAGAAATTCCAGCGCCTGCCACTGTAGCTGTTTCACTCGAAAGTCCCAGTCCTTCTAGACGATTAAGCTCCCACGAAAGATCTGCGACTTCAATGGCAAATTCGTCATATCCCACTTGGTTTTGGGATCTATTCACGGCGTGGCTTGGGGTTCTAGGCTGTACGAACTCCCAAAACTCCAGCACCATATTGCCAACATTGAACCAGGCTGCACGAATTCGTACTGAGGACAATCCCGTAACCTCATCAAACCGAGGGCCGACAATTTTATTGACTCGGCTGTACGGCTGAACACCGAGCAGCTGCGAGTAGAAAAGCACCGCACGATCGATATCGGGGGTCGCCAAGGCAATGTGGGCTAGCCAGATCGGGCCGGTAAACCTCGGCTCGTCTAATTCTTCGACTTCGAACATAGCGCCATCGGGATCTCGCGCATAGGCATATCTCACCCCCGCCCCATTTAGGTCAATCGGCGGCTCGCCCACGCTTACGGGGTCTGCGCCTCCAGCAATCAGTTGCCGGTATAGACTTGACTGGGCGGGGGCCTGAAAACAGGCGTGCGTAATACCAGGCCCAATCACGGGTAACGGCTTTGCTTCGGTATTGTTTGAGCAGGCTCGCAGTTCCAAACAGCCATTCGGGGCCTTGAGCAGTAATGCCGCCGCTGGCGAATTGGGAAGCGACTGCTGCCAAACTTCCAACTCGCAAGGGATCAGTCCCGTCGGCGCATAAAACTGGCCAGCTCTGGCAAGATCACTGACAATCAAGGTTGCGTGATGGATGCCCAACACGGTGGTAATCGGCTTTGGGTCAATTGGGGTATCTTTCAAAAAGTAACTCCTCGTTTATCCCCTTCGGACTTTGACGCAATTGGGTCAGCGCTCTGACACTCGGTGAACCTGATCGAGTCCATCAACACCCGAACTCAATGTCGTACCCCATCGTTCGCCAGGAACCGACGGCGGGGTTCTAGCTGCCCTCTGTTTTTTACACGACCAGGCCAATCTAAACAATCGCTACTGAGCAGTGAAATCGAGACCTGGTGGCGGATGCCGTCAACGCCTTCTTTGACACGCTGGCAGAACGCCGATCACTGGCAGCCACCGGTGTTAACAAGCTTTAAACCTTGCCTTAAAACCCAGGCGCCCGTCCGCGCACAACCAAAATCGAACGATTATTTCGTAACCTTGTCGGTCGTGGCAGACTCCTACAACCTTTATTTCAGCTTATTGGAGCATCCATGAAAATTCTCAGTATTGTTATCGGTTTTTTGTTCTCAAGTTTCGTCATGGCAGATCATCACTCAGCCGCTGGACCTGTCGAAACCTGGCAATGCAGCCTAAACGATGGAAAAACCATGGCTGATGTGCGCCAAGTATCCAAGGCCGTTGGCCAGTGGAGTCAGAGCAAGGGTCTCAGTGACGCCCAATGGATTTTTACGCCGTTTTCAGGGGATATGTCAGATGCAGGCCGATTCATTCTCATGACAGCATGGTCAGACTACAAGGGCATGGGCGAAGCGCTCCAAGGCTTTTTCGGCGACGGTGAAGGTGCAGAGATTTTCGCGGCTTTTAATGCTGCGGCCACCTGCTCTACCCGTAATTTCTGGACGGTTGAAACCGTTTTCGACCGTCTGCCCAACTAATCTGTTAGCAGGGCGCCCGGGCAGAACTAGGCGCCTTGCTTTTTTTTAACTCCGCTGAGCGTCCTGTAATGTACTCGCTTCAGCGCACCTTCAGATTTTTAGCTGCTGCCCTCACCACTCATCTCATCTGGCACCGTTCTCAGCCCGATCGATTTGAACCCACAAACGTGTTGCTCCAACAACGGCAGCAGGAATTATCAACAGATTGAGAACCGGAATGCTACTGCCAATCACAATGGCAAAACCAAAACCTAGCACCGCTCCTCGATGGCGCCGGCCCCAATCTTTAACCGCACCAAAGGGTTTTTGGGCGTCGTCAAATGGATAATCTAAGAACTGTAGCCCAAAGATCCAGCTGTTGACCGACAGCCAAACAAAAGGGGCAATCACATTTATGCCAGGGAGTAAGCTGATCACGACAACCAGGACGAGCAAAGGTAGAAAACTGACAAGTTTGCTGAATTCTCGGCCTATGCCTTTTAGAATTAGCATCGCGATCGATAGAGGATCAGAAGCAGAGGCTTCGCTGGCGGTTACTCCCAGCAAGGTGAGGGTTCTGGCGCTCAACTGACCGTAAAAAGGCGCGCCAACAATCAATGCGGCCGTAACGAAAGTCAGCCCCAGGACAGCCAAGAGCATGAACAGCATCAGCCACCAAAATAAAGTCCCCAAAAAACTCAGCCAGTCGGGCAACCAAGCGATCAAATCCGCCATCAACCCATCTGTCCAATGCAAGCCCAGCCCAAGCACCAGTCCATAAATCACAACATTGATCACGATAGGCAGCACGATCAGCATACGTAGCTGTGGATGCTTCAGCCATTTAAGGCCCTGAATTAACGCCGAGAAGCCGCTCAACGGCGATAGCCAACTCCTTATCGTCATTTAAAATGCCCTGATTACCTGAATTCATCTAATTGGACTGAGGCGACTAAGACCTGATGGCGCTAAACCCACAACCTACTCACCTGCTTGAGGTCTATTTTGGCAAACTTTTAAACACGGCCGCCGCAAGCTTCGCACCGCGATCATCTCCTAACAATCTGTCGGCCATTTTGTTCATTACATAAGAAAAGCTCAAACGGTTGTCTTGATCTATGATGGCGGATGATCCACCCCAACCACCCCAGAAGCACAGATTGCGTCGTCCGGCTGCGACTGGATTAAGGCCAAAGCCGAGACCAAATGCTACTGGAAACCCCAACACTAAATCTTGACCCTGGATACGCGGCCGCATGACGCTGCGACAGATTTCCGGGGAGAGCAACTGAACGCCATCGACCTGCCCCTCATTCGCCAATGCTGTATGAATCTTAGCCACCGCTCGGGCATTACCATGGCCATTTGCTGCTGGAATTTCAGCCCGCCGCCAGGCGTCCGTATGGCTGTCTAAAGCCGATGTTCTTGGGCTTCTAAAGGTTCTTACAGAAATAGAGTCTGCATCGCCTGATCCTCTGAGCACACCGTCAGCCGGCGGTGGCACCAAGAGGCCGATACGGGGAAACTCTGCCTCAGGCACCCCGATAAAAAAATCGGCGCCCAGAGGCTCTGCAACTTCGCGAGCAAAAAATTGCCCAAGGGTTTGGCCGGTGATCCTTCGGACCACTTCTCCGATCAAATACCCTTGGGTGAGTGCGTGATAACCCGTTTCGCTACCTGGCTGCCACCAAGGGGTCTGACGCGCTAAAACGTCCGTGACTTTGTCCCAGTCATATAAATCATCACCAGCCAATCGCTCATCTGTACCTGATAGTCCAGCAGCGTGATTCATCAAGTGCCAAACCAACACACCTGATTTATCCCCCGCAGCAAATTCAGGCCAATAACGACTGACCGGCGCATCAAAATCAAGCAATCCACGATCAGCAAGGATCATCGCACACAAAAATGACATCGTTTTCGTAGTGGAATAGACATTCACCAAGGTATCGGTCTGCCAAGGTCGGGTGCGCTCCAGATCAAGGTACCCACCCCACAGGTCTACCACGGTTTCGCCTTGGTAGGTCGCTGAAAATGAGGCGCCTAAATCAGCGCCCGATTCCAGCTGGGCCTCAAAAACCTGTTTAACCGAATCAAAACGCGGGTCGCAATAACCTTGCACTGATAGCGTCATAACCTAACCTCCAAACCATTTGACCCATCATCATACCGTAGGATGCGTTCGGAGCGCGCTTTCAACCTCGCTCATGACATCCACCGCCGGTGCCATTGTGTTTCATCCAGCGCATCCGGGTTAGAGATCTTACCTGCCAGCCACAGCGCCGCCGAGACCGACCCCGGCGAAATTCAAAGTGCTCTCGGTATCCTAATGTCTTCCGAAATTTTCGGACGCTCGAGCGCGCAGTTCATTCGGAATCACTGCGCCCGATGCAAGAGACCATCACCCAATGGCTTTAGTAACCAGTCACCGCATGCTTGAATTCAATCGCCGCAACGATGTGCCTGACTGGCCTCAAAATGACGACAGCTATACTTCGCGGTATAGGCCAATTAGATGTCGTTTAGACGTGCTTTCTTGTCGTAAATTTGCATCTCAATTTTCCGAGGCTATCGGAGAATCTCGAAATAATAGCGGCCTTTTTAACCCTAAGGGATAGCCTCAAACGAGCTTGAGTTATGGAAAAATCTGGAAGACGACGAACCGGTGGCCGATCAGGACGTGTCGCCGCCCGAAAGGCCTCTGCGGCGGATCAGTTAGTTACCTTTATCGAACGGAAAATCCCTTATTATGGTGTGCTCGACGAAGAAGCTCTAACTGTCATTGAGACCAATGCTGATATCGTTTTAGAGGAGATAGGCATTGACTTCAAAGACGATGCCTCAGCCCTTGCCCTTTGGCGTCAAGCCGGCGCAAACATTCAAGGTGAACGGGTACGCTTCCCCAAAGGTCTTTGTCGATCATTAATCCAAGCCACCGCACCGAGCGAATACACCCAACATGCCCGTAACCCATTGCGATCCACGATTATAGGCGGAGACCGTATGGTACTGGCGCCAGCTTATGGCTCGCCCTTTGTGCGTGATCTCGATCAAGGTCGACGGTATGCAACCATCGAGGACTTTAGGAATTTCGTTAAACTGACTTACATGAGTCAAGGCTTACATCACTCAGGCGGAACTGTTTGCGAACCCGTGGACTTGCCGGTGAATAAACGCCATTTTGATATGATCTACAGCCATATCAAATACTCCGATAAACCCTTTATGGGATCGGTTACCCATCCGGAACGAGCGCAAGACACCGTCGACATGGTAAAAATCGTTTTCGGCGATGAGTTTGTTGATCAAAATGCCGTACTCACCAGTTTGATCAACGTGAATTCGCCGATGACCTTTGACAGTACTATGCTAGGCGCTGCCCGGGTGTATGCCGAAAACAATCAAGCCACCATCATCTCGCCTTTTATACTCGCTGGCGCCATGTCCCCGGTCACGGTCGCCGGCACTCTGACCCAAATTCTAGCGGAAGCGCTTGCAGGGCTGGCGTATACCCAGCTTGTTCGACCAGGCGCGCCAGTTATTTTTGGCTCCTTTGCCAGCGCCATCTCAATGCAAAGTGGTGCGCCGACCTTTGGCACGCCAGAGCCAAGCCTAGTCTTAATGGGCGCAGCCGCTCTTGCCCGACGCTTGGGCGTGCCCTTTCGATCAGGCGGCGGTCTATGTGCCTCTAAAGTCGCCGATGCCCAGGCAGCTTATGAGGCTGCTAACACGCTGCAATCAGCGGCACTGGCCGGTGTTAACTTTATGCTTCATACCGCGGGCTGGCTCGAGGGAGGTCTGGTCATGAGCTATGAAAAATTCATGATGGACGTCGATCAAGCGAACATGCTTGCGGTGCTACTTAAAGGTGTAGATTTATCTGAAAATGGTCAAGCCATGGACGCCTTGCGAGAAATTGGCCCCGGCGCCCATTTTCTCGGCGCTACCCACACCCAAGCCAATTTTGAACAAGCCTTCTATCGATCAACCATGGCCGACAACAACAGCTTTGAGCAATGGCAAGCTGACGGGGCTTTAAGCGCTGAGGCTCGCGCCAACGAGCAATGGAAAGCTCGTCTTGCCAATTTTGAGGCACCACCACTTGATGCCGCAATTGACGAGGCATTGAATGATTACATGGACAGACGGAAGGCAGAATTTGCCGACCAAGACTACTGATAGGTACCCACATGACCGATGACCAAGACGACGATTTTGAGCTTAGTGAACTCGATGATTCTGAGCTCGTCGAGCAAATGCACGACGATCTGTACGATGGCTTAAAAGACGAGATCATCGAAGGAACCGAGATTTTACTATCCCGAGGCTGGGGCGCGGATCGGGTGCTTAACGACTCTTTGGTGGGTGGGATGCAGATCGTCGGGGTTGATTTTCGAGATGGCATCTTATTCGTTCCGGAAGTGCTGCTTGCCGCCAACGCCATGAAAGGTGGTATGGAGGTTTTACGGCCGCTGCTTGCCGAAACTGGCGCCAAACCGATTGGCAAGATGGTCATTGGGACGGTTAAAGGTGACATTCACGACATCGGAAAGAACCTCGTGGGTATGATGATGGAAGGCGCCGGCTTCGAGGTTATCGATATCGGCATCAACAATTCTGTGGATGAATATCTTGAGGCGCTGGAGGAGCACCAGCCCGATATCCTGGGTTTATCTGCACTACTCACAACCACCATGCCGTACATGAAAGTGGTGATTGAGGAGCTGGTTAAACGTAACATTCGCAGCCAATACATCGTCATGGTTGGCGGCGCACCGCTCAACGAAGAATTCGGCCGCGCCATAGGCGCTGACGCCTATTGCCGAGATGCAGCCGAAGCGGCAGATTTAGCGACCCGACTGATTCAGGAACGTCGAGCAGCACATGCATGACCCCTGTCTTGTGATCGCCTGCGGTGCCTTGGCCAGGGAAATCCAGTACCTCAAAGTCAAAAACGCTTGGCATCACATGACCCTAGAATGTTTAGATGCATCGCTACATAACACCCCTATTAAGATCCCGGGGTTAATCGCGGCCAAGCTTGAAAAAGCTGCCCAGCACTATCGGCGCATTCTCATCGCCTATGGCGACTGCGGCACCAATGGCGCCATTGATCGATTGATCGACGATCTCGATCATGTTGAGCGTCTACCCGGGCCTCATTGCTTTGCAACTTTTGCCGGCCTTGACGCGTTTCAACACTTGAGCGCAGCGGAGCCTGGTATTTTTTGGTTAACCGACTTTTTAGTTCGCCATTTCGAAACCATGGTGGTGAAATCTTTAAAACTAGATTCCCATCCGGAACTCTTGCCTCTGTATTTCGGCCATTACACTCAGGCGCGCTATTTATCGCAGCAAGAAGATGATGCCTTGCTTTGCCAAGCGCAAGCGGCAGCAGATTTTTTAGGACTTACTTTGCATCACCAGCCAGTGGGTTTGGATGCCCTGGCCGAACCCCTCACCTGGTGCGCCGCATGAAACGAATCACCATCTATTGGCGGGATATCCCCTCTCAGGTGATGATCAAATCCGGCCGCCAGAAAGCCAAGGCTCTGTTATCCCATCGTTTTCAAGCCGCGATCGATCGCGCCGCGATGCGAGCCGATAAGGGCGGTAGTGAAGCCTATCTCGAAGCCTGGCGCCGAGTCACTGATAACATGAAAACTGACGCCGATCTTGCGGCAACCGCTCAAGTTGCAGCAGCAAATTTGGAGGCTCAATATTCGGACCAACACTTAGAACGACTCGTTAAACAAAAGGGATTTGAGGATGTCACCTCGATCGATCCCGCCCAGCATCCAGCATAATCAGAAGTTGTTTCGGAGAATCTCATGACTCAAACCATTTTAAGCTCAGCGAATCAGGAAGTGATCATTGGTTTTGACCAGCCATTCGTCATCATTGGCGAACGGATCAACCCTACCGGTCGAAAAATTTTAGCGGCAGAGATGGTGGCGGGTAACTTTAGTCGAGTTGAGGCCGATGCACTGGCCCAGGTTGCTGCCGGCGCTCAAATGCTGGATGTCAATGCCGGCATTCCCCTTGCTGATGAGCCCGCTATCCTGGCGCAATGCATTCAGTTGGTTCAGTCCATCACAGATGTACCCCTCACCATCGATTCCTCGATTATCGCGGCACTGGAGGCAGGACTTGATGTCTATCAAGGTAAACCCCTTGTCAATTCGGTCACGGGTGAAGACGAGGTGCTGGAAGCTGTTTTACCCCTGGTTGCGAAACACAAAGCCGCAGTAGTGGCAATCTCAAATGATGAAACCGGGATATCAGAGGATCCAAATGTCCGCTTCGACGTCGCAAAGAAAATCGTTGAACGGGCTGCTGACTACGGCATCCCTTTCTCCGATGTTGTGGTCGATCCGCTGGTCATGCCCATCGGTGCGATCAACACTGCGGGGCAGCAGGTGATGCATCTAGTGCGCCGGCTTAGGGAAGAGCTTAAGGTCAACACCACCTGTGGTGCCTCAAACGTTAGCTTTGGGCTGCCGAATCGTAATGGCATTAATGCCGCTTTTTTACCGATGGCGATCGCCTCTGGTATGACCTCTGCCATCACCAACCCACTCCATCAAGAAGTTGTCCAGGCGGTTCTAGGGGCAGACGTCATGATGGGCCACGACCCAGATTGTAGCCGCTGGATCCGGAAGCACAGAGATCCTCAAGCCAGCGATGCTGGTCATCGGCGTCGCGAAGGTGGTCGCCGCCGGCGACGTGCCTAACCTGAAGCCAGCAGGTCAGAATTATGACTAACGGCTTTCCCGTCGTTTTTTTGCCCTCAGGCAAGCGCGGCGAATTTGCTGAAGGCACCCCACTGCTCCAGGCGGCTCGGTTCTTGGGCGTTGACATTGACTCGGTGTGCGGGGGTCGCGGCCTATGCGGACGCTGTCAGATTGTTTGTGCAGAGGGCGATTTTCCAAAACATGGGCTTATTTCTAAAGGCGAGCATTTATCTCGCTGGTCAGAAACGGAACGGCGCTTCGAAGCGCGCAAAGGCGCGCTTACGCCTGGGCGACGCTTGTCCTGCCATACACTGATTCAGGGACCATTGGTGATCGACGTGCCGGCAGAATCCCAGGTTCACCGTCAAGTCATCCGGAAATCAGCTATCGCAAGGGACATTCAAGTCGTTCCCGATATTCAGCTGCACTATGTGCAGGTTCCAGAAAATGATCTGGATCAAAGCGCTAGTGATCTCTCCCGAATTCAAAAGGCCATGGTGAAAAACTGGTCGCTACCAAACCTCCGCTTTGACCCTAGCATTCTCTCTGGATTACACAACGCACTTCGCGACGGTGAGGGTGGGATTACGTTGGCAATTTATTCGAGCGGCACGCAAAAAACCATCATCGCGGTCTGGCCAGGGCTTTTGGAGCGCGTCTTTGGGGCGGCAGTGGATATTGGCTCGACGACTATTGCCTTGCATTTAACTGATCTAAAAAGCGGGGAAGTGCTGGTTTCTAATGGCCTTATGAATCCGCAAATTCGCTTCGGCGAGGATTTAATGAGTCGGGTGTCTTATGTCCTCATGCACCCAGAGGGCGCTGGCGAGATGACCGCAATCGTACGCGCAGCAATCAATGACTTGATTGTGGAGGCTGCAAAAGAAGCCGGCATAGAAGTCTCTCAGATCGTCAGTCTTGCTGCAGCAGGTAACCCGATTATGCATCATCTCCTGCTAGGAATTGACCCCTCCCCCCTGGGGACAGCGCCATTTACCCTTGCTGTCGAGTCAGCGGTGAATATGCCAGCAGCCAGAGCCGGGATTGTGATTAACCCCGGCGGCAGGCTCTATATGCCACCTTGCATTGCAGGTCATGTCGGCGCGGATACTGCTGCAGTCATTATCTCTGAAGCGCCTCAGGCAGACGCCAAACTATCACTCATTATCGATATCGGAACCAATGCCGAGATCGTGCTTGGGAATCGAGACAAACTCCTTGCTTGTTCTAGCCCCACAGGCCCCGCTTTTGAGGGGGCTCAAATTAGTTGCGGCCAGCGAGCAGCGGCCGGGGCCATCGAGCGCGTAAGAATTGACCCAGAAACGCTAGTGCCTAGATACCGTGTGATCGGCTGTGAGTATTGGTCCGACGACCCTCAATTTGGTGACGCCACCAAGCATTTAAGCATCACCGGGATCTGCGGATCTGGCATCATTGAAGTCATTGGAGAGATGTATTTAGCAGGCATCCTGTCAACAGACGGCGTTATTCAAGCACCGGCTACCTCAGCCTCAGCCCGTGTTGTTCCTCATGGGAGGACCTTTGCTTACGTCCTTGTCGAAGGCGAATCGCCGGTGATGGTAACCCAAAACGACATCCGGCAAATCCAGCTGGCGAAAGCAGCACTGTATGCGGGCGTGAAGTTGTTGATGGATCGGTTTCCGACCAATCATGTCGATGAGATACGCATTGCTGGTGCCTTCGGCAGCAATGTCGACAGCCAATATGCCATGCTCCTGGGACTCATCCCAGATTGTGACCTAGAACACGTACACTCTGTTGGCAATGCAGCCAGCACAGGCATTCGCATAGCGCTTTTAAATCACGACAGCCGTGCAGAAATCACCGCGCTGGTTCCGAAGATCGAAAAAATCGAAACTGCCACCGAGCCTCTTTTTCAGGAATACTTCGTTGATGCTATGGCCATTCCCCATAAGCGAGACCCTTTCTCAAGCCTTTTCAGCAAGATCGAACGCCCCAAACCCATTGCGCCTGTGCCACACCAAAGCAGACGTCGACGACGTGTGCCCTGAATCAGACATACTTGAAATTGCCTGCACTGGATGCCTTGCTCGCCGGATCACAAAAAAACAGACGGCAGTTAATGGTAGATATTAGTGACGCGACCGCTATGACAGAGCACCACACGCGCAACACCCTTGGTGCCCAATGACTACGCGCTATCGACCCGAAACCCGAACTCGGCGCTCGCATCACGCAGCCAAGCCCACAGATAGTCTGCAAAACTGCGACGAATAACCAACTCGTAGCGATGCTCAGCGACGCACCGGAGCACCACCTGGGCTTGTGCAAACGTAGTGGTAACAACTTTGCCTACTGGAAAATTCACCAGATCTACGTCATAGCTGGTTGATTTCTTGAGCACAGACGTTACCTTCGAGCCCTTTAATTCCAACAGCGTTTGTCCACCGCTGACATTCACGATAGCACCATGACCACCCATTTTTTGCCGCAGGGCTTCTTCAGCGTCAAATACCGAAGTTAACGGTAACGTTAGTAGCCATTCGTTCGGGCTCAACCATCTAAGGCAATCCTTACCCAACCCAGACGATGTCAGCGCTTCAGTAGGTAAATTAAGGTCTCTGGATGATTGCAGCGCTGGCCCCAAGATTTCTGCCTGACCCCGAAGGACTAAGTGACCCACTGAGTGCTCGATGGCAACGATGGGCGAATCGCCAGCGATGGACGACTCATCGACCTGACTTAGCGGTGATGATATCGGGCTTTCGGTCAACCCTTGTTGATCCATGGACCCATAAAGAGATGAATGGGCCTGCTTATCGGCAGTTAGCTCAGACATATTGGCGTTCCCCGTTTGGATCATAAAATACCGAGGAGACAATCTCGGCACGCTGCCAGGCATCTTGACCAACAGAGACCTCGACCACCTCTCCAAGACGGTTTAGACCGCCTTCTACAAGCGCTAAGGCAAAGCTGCGATTGAGGATCGGACTAAAATAACTGGACGTCACATGCCCGACCATCGTTGCCGGCAGCGTTGTCGGCCGCGACCATACAATTTGCCCGCCCTCAGGCAATACAAAGGTCGTATCAAGTGGTGACAGACCAACCAACTGCTTGCGATCCGGCCGCTGACAATCTGCTCGTGCCATCCCCCGCTTGCCGATATAGCTAAAAGTTTTCTTAGACGCTAAGGCCCACTGCATACCAAGGTCTTCCGGGGTCACCGAGCCATCCGTATCCTGACCCACGATCACAAAACCTTTTTCAGCCCGAAGGACATGCATCGTCTCGGTGCCATAAGGGGTTAGATTAAAAGCGGCACCCGCAGTCATCAGCTGTTGCCAAAGTGCTAAACCGTAGTTCGCATTAACATTGATTTCATAGGACAACTCGCCGGTGAACGAGATCCGAAAAACCCTAGCCGGGATACCGGCCACCTGCCCTTGCCGCCAATCCATAAAACCAAAGGCCGCCGGTTGTAAATCGATGTCGGTGAGACCTTGGAGTAGCGATCGAGCGTCAGGACCGGACAGGGTTGCTGTCGCCCAGTGATCGGTTACCGAGTTAAAATAGACTTCAAGCTCAGGCCACTCAGTCTGGTGCCAAAGTTCGAGCCACTGCAGCACGCTCGCCGCACCACCGGTCGTGGTTGTCATCAAAAAATGATGGTCCCCTAGGCAGGCGGTCACACCGTCATCCATAACCATACCGTCTTCGCCGCACATAAGACCGTAGCGACACTTACCTACCGCTAATTTTGACCAAGCGTTCGTGTAAATTCGATTCAAAAAAATTCGGGCGTCGGGTCCTTGGATATCTATTTTGCCAAGTGTCGACGCGTCGAGGATACCGACGCCCTGACGTACCGCCAAACATTCCCTAGCGACGGCTTCGGACAGGGATTCGTTGCCCTCGGGGAAAAACCAGGGTCGTTTCCATTGGCCGACATCTTCGAAGGCCGCGCCTCGCGCCTCGTGCCACGGCTGCATCGGCGTATAGCGCTTTGGCTCGAACAAACCGCCTACATCGCGACCGGCCATCACACCAAAACTCGCAGGCGTGTAATTGGGCCTGAACATGGTCGTTCCAGTCTCCTCAATACTTTGTCCGAGCGCTTGAGACGCAATCGCTATGCCATTGACATTAGCCAACTTACCCTGGTCAGTGCCAAACCCAAGGGCTGTGTAACGCTTCACGTGTTCAACGCTTTCAAAGCCTTCCCGCGTGGCAAGCGCAATCGCGGCGGCGGTGACATCTAATTGAAAATCAACAAATTGGGGGGGTGCCTTAGCTGACGCCTTACTATGGGGTACCAGATACAGAGGTTGTAACTGAAACGGCAGACGCTCATCGCAGACACTATTTATTAATTCAGCCGCGGCCTCGGTCGCCTCTCGCTGATTTTGGTGGGCGTTTGCGGCAGCGGCGACCCCTGTAGCTATGGCGCCATGCAGCGAAAATTCTCCCGCAGCAGCCCCTACAGCAGTTACTTCGGGGTGATCTTTTGCAGGCACAAACCCTGCAATATCATGCCGCCACACGGGCTTACGACCGGTATGCGCAGAAAGATGTACTACGGGAGAGAAACCGCCAGAGGAGGCAATCACATCAGCAGGCAGGTCATAGGGCGCGCCAACGAGTGTGCTAAATTCGGCATCAATCTTTGCAATCACAGCCCCAGAGACAGCGCGCCTGCCTTTGGCTTCGATGACCACGGCGCCCGTGATGACTTCACCGCCAGCAGCCTCTACCCTCTCAACCAAGTTTGCATCAAGTTTTGACCGAGCATCCACCACCGTTGCGTTGCCATTACTGATCGCTAACCAATCAAGGGCCGCGGCATAACCGGCATCGTTATTCGTTGCCACCACCAATCGACGTCCCGGTCTCACGCCATAGCCTTTAATGTATGCCGACACCGCTCCGGCCAACATACAACCAGGCACATCATTATTGGCGTACACCAGAGGTCTCTCGTGTGCGCCGCTGGCAAGAATAATGTGTTTCGCTCTAATTCGGTGCAAGCGTTGCCTAGGGACATAGCGATTGTTCGGCTCAGCTGAGTATTGGGCGTTTTTTTCGACAGCCGTAACAAATTTGCCATCATGCAACCCGGTTGCCGTAGTGCTCAGCAACACGGTAACGCGATCCGATTGCTTCAGCGTTTCAAGCGTCGACTCGGCCCACCGATGCCCCGGCTGGGTATCGATACTGTCATCTGAATACTTGAGCCAGCCACCTGCTACGGGATGCTCATCGACTAAAATCACCCTAGAACCCGACTTTTCGGCGACTAGGGCCGATGCTAGACCTGCTGGGCCAGCGCCAATAATCAACACATCGCAGTGCTGATTGCACTTATCGTAGATGTCAGGGTCGGGCTCGGTGGGCGAATGGCCCAGCCCGGCAGCTTTGCGGATGATTTTCTCGTAGGTGTGCCACAACCACTGAGGATACATAAAAGTTTTGTAGTAAAAGCCAGGCGGCATCAACGCACCTGCCAATTGACCAAACAGGCCCATCACGTCCCATTTGACACTTGGCCAACCGTGGGTGGTGTTAGCAGTTAATCCTTGAAAAAGCGCTTGCTCGGTTGCCCGCACGTTGGGAACTGTCGAACCCGCTAGACTGCCAACTTGCAAAATGGCATTTGGCTCCTCTACACCGGCGGCAACTATGCCCCGGGGGCGACCGTACTTAAAGCTGCGCCCGACCAGCGTTACACCATTAGCCAACAAGGCAGATGCTAGCGTATCCCCTTGCAATCCCGATAAGCGCTGACCATTAAATGAAAAGACCACTGGCGCATCTGGATTGGTCAGTCGACCCAGCCCTAGGCGATTGATCTGACTCATGAGGCAGCCTCGCCGGACTGAGGCGCGGCTTCGCCAATCAGGTAGCTCGCTTTGATATCATAGCTCACGGTATCACGCACGACGTTGAAAAACTTTCGACAGCCGGCCGCGTGGTACCACATCTCGTAATGCAGGCCACGGGTATTGCGCCTGAAATACAGATACTGGCCCCATTGCTCATCGCTACAGTTGTCCGGCTCAACCGGTCGGGCGATGTGCGCCTGCCCCGCGTAATGAAACTCCGGCTCATCTCGGGCTTCCTGGCAAATTGGGCAATGAATTCTTAGCATATCAACCTATCTCGCTTTTAATGGGCGACGCCCGCAGCGCCATGCTCATCAATCAGCGCGCCTGAGTAGAACCGATCCAAGGCAAAAGGCTTAGCCAATGCGGGCAGCTCATCTTCAGCAAGACAACCGGCAAAGACGTGTCCTGACCCTGGGGTAGCCTTAAAACCGCCGGTACCCCAGCCACAGTTGAAGTAGAGATTTTCAACTGGGCTCTTGCCCATGATCGGGCAGGCATCTGGGGTGGTATCAACAATACCGCCCCACTGGCGATTCATCGGGACTCGAGAGAACATTGGGAATAATTCCAAAATCGCTGCCAAAGTGTGCTCAATTACCGGCAGGGAACCACGCTGGCCATAGCCTGTGTAACTATCGATACCGGCGCCAATCACGAGATCGCCCTTATCGGATTGGGAGATATACCCGTGCACTTGATTGGACATCACCACAGTATTGAGAATTGGTTTGATGGGTTCTGAGACAAGCGCCTGCAAAGGATGCGATTCGACCGGAAGCTCAAACCCGGCGTAGCTTGCTAATACACCAGAATTTCCTGCAACCACACAACCGACCCGATCAGCGCCGATCGCTCCATACCGATCCGTGTGAACGCCTCGAATTTGGTTTCCAACGATATCAAAACCCGTTACTGCACATTCTTGCAGCAGATCAACCCCTAACGCATCCGCCGCCCGAGCATAGCCCCAGGCGACCGCATCGTGCCGCGCCACCCCACCTCGAGGCTGCCATGAGGCGCCCATGATGGGGTAACGTGTTTTCGATGAGATATCAATCAGCGGCACGATTTTTTTCACACCCGCCGGGTCAAGTACTTCACCATCAATCCCATTTAATCGGTTGGCTGATACTCGGCGCTCAATATCGCGCATATCTTGCAGGGTGTGGCCGAGGTTGAGCACTCCGCGTTGAGAAAACATCACGTTATAGTTGAGCTCTACAGACAGCGTCTCCCAAAGCTTAAGCGCATGCTCGTACAAATGCGCGGCTTCATCCCAGAGGTAGTTCGATCGAACAATCGTGGTATTGCGACCCGTATTGCCGCCGCCTAAATAGCCTTTTTCAATGACCGCAATATTTTTTAAACCGTGTACTTTCGCCAGATAATACGCGGTAGCCAGACCATGACCCCCTCCACCAATCACGATAACGTCATAGTGGCGCTTTGGCTCTGGGTTGCGCCAAACACGCTGCCAATTGAGATGATGTCCCATAGCGTGTTTAACAAGACTAAAAGCGGAGTAACGTTGCACGGATACCTCAAACTACCATTTTGTTGATGCCTAAACGATCGCCGGACTAGTGATGACTTGATGAGTTCTGCGTTGAGGCCTGATTCGCAGCCGATGGTCTGCCCAGGGCCTGCTCGGGGACCAGCCCTGCAGCTTCTTCCGTTAAGATCATGTTAGCCCCGGGCGTATTTCTTAAAGCCCGCTCTCCCTTTGGGCCACGGCTCATATATTTTCGATAAGTTCGGTTGAAATGCGCCGTAGTTTCAAACCCGCACATCGCCGCTATGTCTACGATCGGACAAGTAGTCTGGCGCAGTAATTGTTGCGCCCGCTCGAGTCGAATTTTTAAATAAAAACGTGATGGCGTGATGCCCAGAAAATTCAAGAAAAGCCGCTCAAGCTGCCGCCTAGAAATACCTGAATAAGCAGCGACCTCACTCATTTCGATGGGCTCCTCGATATTTGCAGCCATTAACTCAACCGCATTGGCCAGCTTCGGTTGATTGGCGAAAACATGTTTCTCCATCCTTAACCGCTGGGGCTCGTGACTATCACGAATTCGATCGCAGACAAACATGTCAGAGATATCGTTAGCAAGGCGTGCCCCATGATGGTTTCCCACCAGATGCAGCATCATGTGCAAGGCCACATCTCCGCCGGTACAGGTTATTCGATCGCGATCTAACGTGAACAAATTATTGTTGCAGTACACCAGCGGGTACTCCTCCTGCAGTGCCGCCAAACACTCCCAATGAGCGCTACAAGAATAACCGTTCAACAACCCAGCTTGGGCGAGCACAAAAGGCCCAGTGCAGACGCCGCCTAAAAGCGCAGGCGTTTTACTTTGAGTCACCAAGAATTTAACCAAGTCTGGCTTAATATGATCTCTGACGTCGACACCCGCCGCAACTAAGATCATGTCGTAGTCAAGGGCATCTTGTAGGCTAACATCCGGCATCATTTGGCTTCCGCCACTCGCCCTGACAGGGGCCTGGGTTTGCCCGATCAATTGCCAATCGTACAAACGGGTTCCGCTTAAGTGATTCGCCATTCGAAGCGGTTCTATCGCCGATGCCAGCGCAATTAAGGTGAACTGTTCCACAAGCACAAACCCAACCCGAAAGGGTTGTTCTGGTTTGGATTCAACCAATCGTGGACCGTTCATTGGATAACACCATCACTGACAACGTTCATGACTTGGGACGCGTGTTATCAGGATCAAGCAGCGGCAAGGCTCCCACGGCTTCTATCCGAACGGGGTAATGCTCACAAAAATACTCGAGTAAAAACGTTGCGCCTACTTCGGCCCGGACGGCGGGAATGTAGGCGAGCATGATGTTTTGACCCAAAGAGGGCCCGTACGCCAGACTCGTGGTAAATGAACGCCTGCCAAGACTATCGATCAGCACCTCTCCCGTTGCCTCATCCAGGATCGGCCACTCCCCTATGGGATAACGCTTAACACCGGCGCCATCTTCATTGGCCAACATCACCAGCGTGCACAAATAGGCCGCACTGGCTTGGGCTTCGCGCTGAGCTAAATACGCGGTTTTGCCCAAGAAATCAGCTTTTTTTACCACCCGACGGGCGAGTCCGGCTTCGTATAAGTTGACGTCGGTTTCAAGATCAGCATTCTGCAATCGCAAACTTTTCTCGACCCGCCGAGAATTGGCGTAGGTTTCGATGCCAATCGGGACAACGCCGGCCGCAAACAGGGCATCCCAAAGCACTAGACCATCGTCAAAATCGATATATAACTCCCACCCCTGCTCACCCACGTAAGAAATCCGAAAAGCCCATACAGATATGCCCGAAACGGTTATGGTCTTGGCCGAAGCAAAAGGAAATGCCGAATCCGAGATAGCGTCTGCGTCGTCAACCAAGCCTTCTAAGACCTCGCGGGCTTTCGGCCCCCAGAGACCGAGGGTGGCTATGGCATGGGTTTGATTCACCATCGTGATATCAGCAGCCCGATCCGCTGCTACTTTCCGAATCCAAACCCAGTCACGATGTCCTGTGTCGCCTCCACAGATGACTCTGAAGCTATCTGCTGCCAACCGTACGATCGTTAAATCTGCACGGACGCCGCCGTGCTGATCGAGAAAGTGGGTGTACACTCCTTTCCCCACCGGGGTAGGACCACCAACACGGGCTACCGATAAATATTCTAATAATGTCTCCGCGTCAGGCCCGGTGATGTCATATATGGCAAAATGTGACAGGTTGATCATGCCGACGTGCGCGCTTAATTCTAAATGCTCAGCATTGGACACCGGCCA
>Ga0255783_10000438_pt1 | contig 47902 bp, 44 predicted proteins | sample 011ome_22_FD_179981 | JGI IMG/M metagenome (GOLD analysis project Ga0255783, IMG submission 179981) | Coastal salt marsh microbial communities from the Groves Creek Marsh, Skidaway Island, Georgia - 011507BT metaG (version 2) | ecosystem: Environmental > Aquatic > Marine > Intertidal zone >... | reverse complement strand
AGGGGATCACCTACACGCAAATTGCTCAATATGTCGTTTTAATCTTTGCTTACACTGTCCCTGCTGTATTTATATCACTGCAGATTACTGATAACCCTCTACCCCAATTAGGTCTCGGTAGCTCTGTGGCAGATGGAACCCCATTACTCGCGAAGCTTGATCAAGTATTGGTCGAAATCGGATTTGCAGAATACACTCTGCAACAAGGAACAACCCTCAACATGATCGCGTTAACGTTGTCGTTAATGATCGGAACGGCGGGGTTGCCACATGTAATTGTTCGGTTTTTCACGGTGCCTAAGGTAAAAGACGCACGTTCCTCTGCGGGTTGGGCTTTGGTATTCATTGCGATTTTATATACAACTGCTCCCGCCGTAGGTGCGATGTCGTTTTTTAATCTCATCAATACTATTCAACCTGGCGAGACGGGTCAGCCAGATAGTAATCTAGTTTACGAAGAGCGACCCGAGTGGTTTAAGAAGTGGGAGACCACAGGTCTACTTAAGTTTGAGGATAAAAATGGCGATGGTCGGATTCAGTATTACAACGATAAAAATGCTTATTTTGCAGAAACGGCAAACGAGTATGGTTGGAAAGGCAATGAATTAGTAAAGGTTGATCGAGATATTATGGTGCTTGCAAATCCTGAAATCGCCAACTTGCCAAATTGGGTGGTGGCGTTGGTCGTAGCTGGCGGACTTGCAGCGGCGTTATCTACTGCTGCTGGTTTGCTCCTAGCGATTTCCTCCGCGGTCTCCCACGATCTTATGAAGGGAGTATTTGCACCCAATATTTCGGAAAAGACTGAGTTATTGGCCGCTAGAGTTTCTATGGCTGTAGCAATAGCGGTGGCAGGCTATCTGGGATTAAATCCGCCTGGATTCGCGGCCCAAGTGGTAGCACTGGCTTTTGGATTAGCAGCGGCTTCGATATTTCCAGCGCTGATGATGGGTATATTTAATAAACGTATTAACAGCCAGGGCGCGATCGTTGGGATGGTGATCGGACTTTTAAGTACGTTGACTTATATATTTATCTTCAAGGGTTGGTTCTTCATTCCTGGAACAAATAACTTGGCAAATACGCCAGAAAATTGGTTGTTTGGTATTCAGCCAGAAGCGTTCGGTGCGGTTGGGGCGTTGCTTAATTTTGGCTCGGCCTGGGTTGTTTCCAAGTTTACGGCGGCGCCACCAGCCCACATCCAAGCATTGGTTGAGGATATTCGTGTGCCTCGTGGTGCCGGTGTCGGATCTGGCCACTAAAGGAGCTAATGGATCTTGGGTAATCGGGGGCAGCGATATTCTGCCCCCTTTTTTATATTTTTAGAATAAAAAGGAAAGGTCGATGAGTAAGTTGTTAATACATCTGGCTGACCTTCGTGCCGACCCGATGAATTGGCTCGCCGCCTTAGTCTTTTTTACCGCTGCTTTTTTCTTGACCTTAAAAGGGACCGCCACCACCAGCTTGTTCCTAATGTTTTTTATTTGTAGTTGGCCGATTATCAAAACCCCCAGACATTACTTTGCTGGTCGAGGGCCTCAATTTTGGGTGTTAATTTTATGTTTGTTGTCTCCCTTTCTTGCTGAGGTGCTCGCCCAAGCTGGGCGCGGGAGTTTTATTGGATCGAGTCTCGATGGCCCCTCTAGGGCGATCTTGGCGGCAGGTATATTTACCTATCTTTCAAAAAAAGACTGTACAAATTTGCTTTCTGCATTGGGCATTGGTTCTGCCGTCGGCATCGTGTTGGTGTTTCTGTATTTGCAGGTTTTTCCCGAACATTATTGGGGTGATCGGGCCGCCACCTATTTTGTAGACCCGATTACACTGTCGTGCTATACGGTTGTTTTGCTGGGGCTTTATTTGTTTGGAGATTATCCAAACATCCCTAGAAAGGTTAGCAATTTTGCAAAGTTACTAATTTCCATACTAACGATATATATCGCGATTGAATCTCAGTCGCGTAGCTCCTGGGTCGCCGGAGTTGTCTTGGGGGAAATCTATCTTTTGTATACGTTCAGAGCCTCGTTAATGAAACAAATCCTAGCTACGCTGGCTCTTGCGCTCGGATGTTTTGCAATATTTGCTTTTTCTGATGTTGTTTTCAATAGATTATCACTGGCATACCAGGGACTGTTTTCATTCTTGGCAGAAGGTGGAGGACAGCGATCGTCTACGGGTCAACGGATGGTATTGCTGTTAATCGATTTTGAACTTATAAAAGACAATCTTTTTTTTGGCGTTGCCGATGGTGTTATGCCTACTTACGAATATTTACAATCGAAAATCCCATCAATAAATGAAGAGATATACAACATAAAAGTGCTGGCTGGTTCTCATTCAGAGTTTTTCGCACAAATCGTACGTAAGGGAGTATTTTTTGGAGGGCTTGCCATCTGGGGCCTCTTTGGATACCCGGTTTATTTAATCGTTCGGGAGTTCTTCAGGAAGGGCTTTCTAGGTGAGGAATTGCAAAAATTACTTGGCTTAGTTGTTCTCTTGTTTGTCTCAGGATTTACTATTCAGGTCTTTAATTTGAAAATGACAACCGCTTTTTATATGTTGCTGCTCGCGATTTTTTTCGGTTGCTTCCATTTTCGGTTTTCATCACAATCAAAGTTAAAATGATGCTTAGACTCAGTCACGCTTTCAGTGTAACTATATGATATTTTAATGTAGAATTACGTCTCTTAGAAATTCTTATAATCAGCTCGCGGTCTATTTTTGGCCCTGGGGCCAAGTAGCTCAGTTGGTAGAGCAGAGGACTGAAAATCCTTGTGTCGGTGGTTCGATTCCGCCCTTGGCCACCACTTCTTACGAAGATGTTTTTCGAAATTGTAGAGGCGTGGTAAACTTCATTATGTATGTAAGGTTTTTAGTAGTCTTGCATGTTGCTTTTACTCTTTTGGTGACGTTTTACAAACCGCTGATCGCGTGTGCTTTCCGCGAAACAGGATGGCGGTAGCGTGCCAAAATACCCCTCAGCCTATCTTCTTCATTCTAAAAAAGTGTTGATTTCCAAGGCGAAACTAAATTCGAGAGCTTGCGTCATTTATAATCGTCACCTAAGTTCACTCAGCGTGCGTTAGCCCAGTATTGGGTGTCTGGTTTGGGGCATTAATGTCTGTTTCTGAGTAGTGATGGAAAAAGCCTGGGCCAAAACAAGAACAAATTCAATTATGTCTATTTATGGACGTCAGTTGGGTGATCGGAAAAATCTAAGTTGATGGCTGATAATTTAAGTAAGACATTGAAGCGATATCGGGAGCTTCAGGCTGAGATCGTAGAGCTTGAGGCCGAGTTAAATCAATCAAACGAGGTCCAGCAGTGAAAATTGCCATTGCCGGAACGGGTTACGTTGGTCTCTCCAACGGTGTTCTCTTGGCGCAGCATAACGAGGTGGTTTGCCTAGATATCGTTGCTGAAAAAGTGTCAATGCTCAATCGTAAGGAATCGCCTATTGAAGATGCCGAGATTGAATATTTTTTTAAGAACAAGTCGCTCAACTTTCGGGCAACGCTTGACAAGTACGAAGCCTATTCGAACGCAGAATTCGTCATCATTGCTGTGCCTGCTGACTACGATCGTGAGACTAATGTTTTTAATACAAAGTGCATTGAAGAGATCATATGCGATGTGATGGCGGTCAACCGGGACGCTGTAATGGTGATCAAATCGACCATCCCGGTCGGCTATACAATGCGGACTCGTAAGGCTTTGGATACGCAGAATTTAATTTTTTCGCCTGAATTTTTGCGAGAAGGGAAGGCATTATATGATAATTTATATCCATCGCGTATTGTCGTCGGAGAACAATCAGTTCGTGCGCGAACCTTTGCCAACTTGTTGAGGCAAGGTGCTGCAAAGAAGGATATTCCAATCCATTTCACAGGGAGCGCCGAGGCCGAGTCGATCAAGTTGTTTGCCAACACTTTCTTGGCTATGCGTGTTGCTTACTTTAACGAACTGGACACGTATGCTTCTCACCATCACCTTGATGCCCGCCAGATCATCGACGGCGTCTGTCTCGATCCCCGAATTGGCGCGTACTATAATAACCCCAGCTTTGGCTATGGAGGTTATTGCTTACCCAAAGACACCAAGCAGTTACTCACCAACTATAGGGACGTTCCGCAAAACCTCATTAACGCGATCGTTGAAGCAAATACTACGCGTAAAGATTTCGTTGCCGAAGAGATTTTAAAACGCAAACCAAAAGTCGTTGGCGTATACCGGCTCACCATGAAGGCGGGCTCTGATAACTTTCGAGCCTCCAGTATCCAGGGCATCATGAAACGCGTCAAGGCTAAGGGAATCAAGATCATCGTTTATGAGCCCACTTTGAAAGAGGCAAAATTTTTTAACTCTAGGGTAGTGAATGACCTTAAGCAATTCAAGCAAGAGGCAGATGTGATTATCGCTAATCGCAGCACTCCACTGCTTTCTGATGTGGTGAGTAAGGTCTATACCCGTGATCTCTTTGGTAGTGATTTATGAAAGTTCTCGTTAGTGGGGCTGCGGGATTTATTGGTTCTAATCTGATTTTGAGATTATTGGAACGAGGTGATACGGTGATCGGAATCGATAATCATAATAATTACTACGATCCGGCTATTAAGGAAGACCGTCTGGCACGTCACGCAAGCCATTCGAGGTATATCCATCTGCGTATTGATCTCAGTGATCGAAAGGCTATTGAGACTTGCTTTGCTGACCATAAGCCTCAACGTGTAGTCAATCTCGCTGCTCAAGCTGGTGTGAGGCACTCAATTACAAGTCCGCTCACCTATATTGACACCAACATCGTCGGTTTCGCCCATATCCTTGAAGGGTGCAGGCACCATCAAGTAGAGCATTTAGTCTATGCTTCAAGTTCCAGTGTTTATGGTGCTAATACGGTAATGCCCTTCTCCGTTAATCATAATGTCGACCATCCGCTCTCGCTCTATGCGGCGAGCAAGAAGAGTAACGAATTAATGGCGCATAGCTACAGCCACCTGTTCGGCTTACCGACAACAGGCTTGCGTTTTTTTACAGTCTACGGCCCTTGGGGTAGGCCTGATATGGCGCTATTCAAGTTTACTAAAGCCATCTTTGCCGGTGAGAAAATACAGGTTTTTAATTTTGGTAGACACCGCCGCGATTTTACTTACATAGACGATATCGTCGAGGGCGTGATTCGTGTACTTGATAGGCCTGCGCTGGCCAACAAGGATTGGAGCGGCGACAAACCTGATCCTGGAAGCAGTATAGCCCCTTGGCGGGTTTACAATATCGGTAAGAATGAACCAATTGAACTAATGGATTACATCAGGGCTCTGGAGAAGGCTTTGGGTAAGACGGCAGAGATGGAATTACTCGCCCTGCAACCGGGAGATGTGCCCGACACCTTCGCTGACGTCACAGATCTTGTCGAAGAGTTTGACTTTAGACCTGTAACGCCCGTGGTTCAGGGCGTGGCTCACTTTGTTTCCTGGTATCGAGAATACTTTAGGGTCTAAAGATTATGCTGCAACAAGATATCAAGCTTGCAATTATTGGACTGGGTTATGTTGGTTTGCCGTTAGCGGTCGAGTTTGGACGTCAACGTTCTGTAGTTGGTTTCGATATCAATCTGCGCCGAATTCACGAACTAAAATCTGGCAATGATTTCACACTTGAAACCACCAAAGAGGAGCTAGTTGCTGCGGAGAATCTGATCTTTACCACCCACCCAAATGAGCTACGCGATTGCAATTGTTACATCGTGACCGTGCCCACGCCAATTGACGAATACAAGCGACCAGATCTTACTCCACTCCTCAAGGCTAGTGAAACGTTAGGCAAAGTGCTAAAAAAGGGGGATATTGTCATATACGAGTCCACGGTTTACCCCGGTTGTACCGAGGAAGACTGTGTCCCTGTACTTGAACAATACTCTGGTCTTAAATTTAATCAGGATTTTTTCTGCGGTTATAGTCCGGAACGTGTCAATCCCGGTGACAAGGAGCATCGCGTTGCGGCAGTAAGAAAGGTTACTTCGGGCTCAACTCCTATAGTTGCCAACCTCATTGATGCTCTCTACAACGAAATCATCACGGCGGGTACCCATAAGGCAGAAAGTATAAAAATCGCGGAAGCAGCCAAAGTCATCGAAAATACTCAACGTGACCTCAACATCGCGCTTGTTAACGAGTTAGCAATCATTTTTAATGAAATGGGTATTGATACCGAGGCCGTCCTCAAGGCGGCTGGCAGCAAATGGAATTTTCTGCCTTTTAAGCCAGGCTTAGTTGGTGGGCACTGCATCGGCGTCGATCCTTACTATCTGACACATAAAGCTCAAGCTATCGGCTACCACCCAGAGGTAATCCTAGCGGGTCGGCGTTTGAATGACAGCATGGGTAAATATGCCGTTACTCAGCTAGTTAAAGCCATGACCAAAAAGCGTATCCAAGTTGTCGGTGCCAAGGTGCTGGTGATGGGACTAACATTCAAGGAGAACTGCCCTGACCTGCGCAACACCCGCGTGGTTGATATCATTTCTGAGCTGAAAGATTACAACTGTGAAGTTGATGTTTACGACCCTTGGGTTGTTGCCGAAGAAGCCTTACATGAGTACGAAATCACACCAATTAACCAACTAAAAGCAGGAATTTACGATGCTATTGTCTTGGCTGTCGCACATCAAGAATTTAAAGATATGGGTAACGTTGAAATTCGCGCCCTTGGCAAGCCCAGCTCAGTTCTTTACGACTTGAAGTACGTGCTTACGGCAGAACAATCAAATTTGAGGCTCTGAGCATGACTACATACGAAAAGCTAAAACAGGATATCAGGGCTAAACCTCGAACCTGGGTAATAACCGGCGTAGCTGGTTTTATTGGTAGTAACTTGCTTGAGGCATTGCTTATCCTCGATCAGAAGGTCATAGGGTTAGATAATTTCAGCACGGGGTATAGACGCAATTTAGAAGAAGTGAAACAACTAGTCAGTTCAACGCAGTGGGCAGAATTCAGGTTTATCGAAGGCGATATTTGTGACCTGGATACCTGCCGCCTTGCCTGCGAACGGGCGGACTATGTGCTTCACCAAGCGGCGCTTGGCTCTGTCCCCCGCAGCATTGAAGATCCGATTATCGCAAATCGAAATAATATCGATGGTTTTCTTAACATGTTGGTTGCTGCGCGCGATGCCGCAGTTCAGAGTTTTGTCTTTGCTGCGAGTAGCGCGACCTATGGCGACCACCCAAACTTACCTAAGGTGGAAGAAGAAATTGGAACACCACTTTCACCTTATGCGGTAACTAAGCTGGTCAACGAACTCTATGCCCAGGTATTTTCCACAACGTATGGTTTTAGATCGATCGGACTACGCTATTTCAACATTTTTGGGAGGCGACAAGATCTCGATGGTGCTTATGCTGCAGTGATTCCAAAGTGGATTGCTGCAATGATCAAAAATGAACCCGTTTTTATTAATGGTGATGGTGAAACTAGTCGAGATTTTTGCTATGTAGAAAATGCCATTCAGGCAAACTTGTTGGCAGCGGCGACTATCCAAGAGTCTTTAAAAGGTCAGGTTTATAATGTTGCGGTCGGAGAGCGAACTACCCTAAATCAGCTTTATCACCACCTGAGAAATACGCTTGTAACAAATTTTTCACATTTAAAATCAGCTCAGCCCGTCCATCGCGATTTTCGTTCAGGGGATGTTCGACATTCTCTTGCTGACATACGAAAGGCCCGAGACTTGCTTGGTTATGAGCCGTCGCATCGCGTTTTAGAGGGATTGGACGAGGCCCTTGGATGGTACGTCAGTCTTTTATCTAGGAAAGATTCGTGACTGCGGATCGCGAGGACACTGATATTTTTGCTCAGCCTGTTATTTTGTGCGGTGGGTCAGGTAGCCGCCTTTGGCCATTATCCCGATCCGGCTTTCCTAAGCAGTTCTTAAGCTTGACCGGTGATTTAAGCCTTTTTCAATTAGCTGCTCAACGATTAGCTAGCCTGCGCAGCGAAGATGTGCACGTTGCTGCACCTCTTATCGTGACGGGAGAGGAGCATCGTTTTTTAGTGTTAGAGCAGTTGCGGGAGGCGAATATCGAATTGAGCGCAGCGTTGTTGGAGCCCATCGGTAAGAATACCGCTCCCGCGTTGACGCTAGCAGCCTTAGCCGCCCTGGAATCAGGGGGGGACCCCATTTTGTTAGTGATGTCCGCGGACCAAATAATCAACGATACCGTGGCGTTTAACGGCGCGATACATTCCGCGATTGGCCAGGCTGAAAGAGGCGGTATCGTATTGCTTGGAGTTACCCCGGATCACGCTTCGACGGGTTACGGATACATTCATACTGAACGGCTTTGTGAGGAAAACACACGTGCTGACGAAATTTTCAATGTTTCCGGTTTTATAGAAAAGCCCGACGCTAGTACTGCACAGGGCTACCTGGACAAAGGAGGGTATTTTTGGAATGCGGGTATTTTTGTTTTGAAAGCTTCGACCTGGCTGAAAGCGCTCGAAACCTTTCAGCCGGAGACTGCCAAGGCTTCGAAATTGGCGTGGAATAACCGCTCAACGGACTCAAATGTGGATACACCATTTGTGCGACCAGGTAAGAAGGAATTCATGTCCATCTCTGCCGAGTCGATCGACTATGCCGTGATGGAGCATTGTCCTGGGAACCCCCGTTTCCCGATCAGCATGGTGCCGTTGGACGCAGGTTGGAGTGATTTGGGGACCTGGGACACTGTGTGGCAAGCGCTGCCTAAGGATGAAGATGGTAATGCTTGCCGCGGCGACGTTTTGATAAACGACAGTCGAAATTCGTTGGTGTATGCGAACAGCCGGCTTGTCAGCATAGTGGGCGCAGACAACTTAATCGTTATCGAAACACCGGACGCTATACTAGTTGTCGATAAATCACGCAGCCAAAACGTGAAGGAGATTATTAATGCGTTGCATTCATTAGGTCGGGAAGAAGAGATCCTGCACCGAAAAGTTCATCGTCCTTGGGGCTGGTACGACAATATAGATGATGGCCACCGATTCAAAGTTAAGCGTATCCAGGTTAAGCCTGGCGCTTCCCTCAGCTTGCAGAAACACCACTATCGGGCCGAACATTGGATCGTAGTTAAAGGAACAGCTGAGATCACAAAAAGTGAAAAAACCGTCGTGCTACGCGAAAATCAATCTACCTATATTCCGCGTGGCACAGTCCACCGGCTCGCTAATCCCGGCACCAGTCCGCTTGAAATTATCGAAGTACAATCTGGCAGCTATTTGGGCGAGGACGACATCGTACGTTTCGAAGATAATTATGGTCGATAAAAAAATTTATATTGCGGGACATCGTGGAATGGTTGGCTCTGCTATTGTTCGTCGTTTAGAGCGCGGGGGTTATCGAAATCTTATCACTCGTAGCCGACAGGAGCTCAATCTTCTCGATCAGCAGTCGGTGCATGATTTCCTAATCGGTGAGCAGCCTGATTATATTTTTATGGCAGCAGCGAAAGTGGGCGGTATCTTAGCCAACGATACATATCGTGCCGACTTCATATTGGAAAATCTCCAGATTCAGAATAATGTAATTTATGGGGCGATGATGGCTGGCATTAAGGATCTGTGTTTTCTTGGTTCAAGTTGTATCTATCCTCGCGACTGTCCGCAACCCATAAAAGAAGAATATTTGTTGACTGGACCGCTTGAAAAAACTAACGAGCCCTATGCCGTTGCCAAAATTGCTGGCATTAAGCTATGCGAGAGCGTAAACCGCCAGTATGGCGCTCGATTTGTCTGTGCCATGCCTACCAACCTCTATGGTCCAAATGATAACTATGATTTGGATCATAGTCATGTGTTGCCAGCGTTGATTCGTAAGGTACACGAAGCTAAGCTGCGTGGCGATACCCAATATGTGGTTTGGGGGACTGGTGAGCCGCGGCGTGAATTTCTTTACGTTGACGATTTAGCAGACGCTTGTGTTTTTCTAATGGAGCAAGAGGTTGTTGATGGTATTTTTAACGTCGGCTGCGGTAATGACATTACTATTCGCGAACTAGCCGAGGCAGTAATGGATGTGATTGGTTTCCCTGGCAGTATCGTTTTCGATAGCAGCAAGCCCGATGGCGTACCTCGGAAGTTGCTCGACGTCTCACGAATGACCGAGCTTGGTTGGCAGGCGAAAACAAGTTTGCGCAAAGGAATTACCGAGGCCTACGCCAGTTATCTTGACTACTTTAAGGATTAAAAATATGACTCAAACTAGCAAAGTCGCCCTGATAACCGGAATCACCGGTCAAGACGGTGCTTACCTAGCCGAGTTCCTTCTAAACAAAGGCTACATTGTCCATGGCATAAAGCGCCGGACAAGTTTGTTCAATACTGACCGTATCGATCACCTATACCGTGATAGACATGAAAAGAATGTGCGTTTCTTTCTGCACCATGGTGATTTGACCGACTCGTCAAGCCTTATTCGAATTATTCAGCATACACGGCCAGACGAAATCTATAATCTTGCCGCGCAAAGCCATGTGGCTGTGAGTTTCGAGGAACCGGAGTACACTGCTAACTCGGATGCTCTGGGTTCTTTGCGAATGCTTGAGGCTATACGCATCCTGGGGCTGGAAAAGAAAACCCGCTTTTATCAAGCTAGCACCAGTGAACTCTACGGCTTAGTGCAGGAGACGCCGCAGAAGGAAACCACACCTTTTTATCCACGTAGTCCCTATGCCGTGGCTAAATTGTATGCCTACTGGATTACCGTGAACTACCGCGAAGCCTACGGCATATATGCCTGTAATGGTATTTTGTTCAACCATGAAAGCCCTATTCGTGGTGAAACTTTTGTTACTCGTAAGATTACTCGAGCGCTGACCCGTATTAAGCTCGGTTTGCAAGACTGCTTGTTTCTTGGAAATATGGATGCTAAACGTGATTGGGGCCACGCAAAAGACTATGTCGAAATGCAGTGGTTAATGCTGCAACAGGAGGCGCCTGAGGATTTCGTGATCGCTACCGGTTCACATTTCAGTGTTCGCGACTTTGTCAACGCCGCGGCTTTGGAGCTAGGCATGCATTTGCGCTGGGAGGGCAAAGGCGTCAGTGAAAAAGGTTACTGGAATTCGTCAGTAGGCGAAAAGTTGATTATTGGTGTGGATCCTCGCTACTTCCGTCCTACTGAGGTTGAATCCCTATTGGGGGATGCGTCCAAAGCAAAAGATAAGTTGGGCTGGGTACCTAAGACCGCGTTTAGGGAGCTTGTCGCCGAAATGGTTAGAGAGGACCTTAAGTCCTCTGAACGGGATGAACTCATCAAGCAACACGGCTTCAAGCCCATGGACTATAACGAATAAAGGTAGGAGCTCTCCCATGTGGAAATATTTTTGAGCAAATTTTAAAGTTCAACCACCTTGCAAGCTATTAAATATAAAAATGCAAATTTTGACAAAAAATAATTCAAGTTTTTTCACCTCATATTTTTCAACAATTTCCACGACGGTCTGTGATGTTGATATTGTTTTACTGGAAAAAGCAGCAGAAGTAATGTTGCAAGCAAAAGCTAACGGTAAAAAAATAATATTTGTCGGTAATGGTGGAAGTGCTGCTATGGCTAGTCATCTAAGCGTAGATCTCACCAAGGCTGCGGGCATCCGTGCTATTAATTTTAATGAGGCCGACCTACTGACCTGCCTTGCGAATGACTATGGCTATGAGCACTGGGTAGCCCGAGCATTAGAGGCCTATGCCGATCGTGGCGACGTCGCTGTTTTGATAAGTAGTAGCGGTAAATCTCCAAATATTGTTAATGGTGTTTCACAAGCACGTGAAATGGGATTGCCGGTGATAACCTTGTCTGGTTTCGAGGCAGACAATCCGCTTTGCAAGTTAGGTGATATTAACTTTTGGTGTAATAGTGGGGCCTATAACGTGGTAGAAATGACCCATCACATCTGGTTACTGGCGATTGCGGACTATATTATCCATATTCAGGCAGGTAAAGCGACGAGATGATGCAAGGTGACTATCTTTCATTTTGCGCGAGCGCGCTGTTGTTATAAACCGTAGTAATTTGAGGGCATTTTATGAAAGTATTAGTTACTGGGGCATGCGGTTACAAGGGTAACGTCCTCGTACCGAAACTGCTAGCAGCAGGGCACGAAGTCGTAGCATTCGACATTATGTGGTTCGGAAATGATCTCGGCGAGCATTCTAAGCTTCGGGTGGTCCAAGGGGACGTACGTCAAATTGATTCAGTGCCGTTTAAAGGGGTTGAAGCCATCATTCACCTTTCTTCGGTCGCGAATGACCCTTGTAGTGATCTTGATCCCAAACTTACTTGGGAGATTAGTTGTCTTGCAACAATGCAACTTGCAGATAGAGCCGCAAGGCTTGGAATTCGCAGATTTATTTATGCATCCTCCGGAAGTGTGTATGGCCTTAAAAGTGAGTCCCAAGTTACCGAAGAGCTCGAACTCGTCCCGCTATCCGAATACAATAAGACTAAGATGGTCGCCGAGCGTGTGCTTTTGAGTTATTCAGATAAAATGGCAGTCCAAATTATTCGGCCGGCAACAGTTTGCGGGCTTTCGCGTAGAATGCGTTTTGATGTTAGTGTCAACATGCTAACTATGCAGGCACTCTCGCGGGGAGAGATAACAGTTTTGGGTGGAGATCAAACGCGACCTAATATTCACATTGACGATATCACCGATCTCTATCTGTTCCTTCTCGAGAGGCCTGAAGTTGTTGGTGTTTTTAATGCTGGGTTTGAAAATCTCTCGATCTTAGAAATTGCGCGTATGGCGACGGAACGCGCGAACGCTAAGATTAAAATCATGCCGTCTCATGACCCGAGATCATATCGTGTGAATAGCGATCGTTTGCTCGCGACCGGATTCAGACCGAGAAAATCGGTGGCATTGGCGATTGATGAGATTTGTGCCGCGTTTCGCTCAGGAAAACTCTCGGAAGATGAGCGTTTTCATAACCTCAATTGGATGCAGAAAACGCTTTATTCAGGTGGGATTGAGAATTGAGCGCGAGCAATTTTAAAGCAAGATACAGTGCCAGGGCAGCTCGGAATATCAGTCATTGTCTTGAGCCCAAGCGACAGCTTTATCAAAAGCCCGTTTTAGTTCGAGTTGAACGAGACGTTAAAATTGATATGCTAGCCCACTCTCGATTAAACGTTCGGAAGGGTTAGGTGAGGGTGAAACTTTCGCTATGATGTTTTTGGGCGACCTTCAGGTGGTTGATGAGCTGAGGCTGAGACCGAAGCTAACGGTCATGCCGTGGCCAAGAAAATCCTTTTAGGAGTTAGGTTGAAATGCAGGAAAAATACCTCGTTCTTGGTAGTAACTCTTTCTCTGGCGCCAGTTTTATTGACTATCTTTTGGGTCGTGGCCATGTTGTTTTGGGTTCGAGCCGATCGGAGGAGCCACACCGTGCCTTTTTGCCTCATCTCTGGTCCCGTAAAGATGGCAATTATCGTTTTTTTCAATATGACCTTAACCACGACTTAGAGTTACTGATAGAGCTAGTACAACGTGAAAAGCCCTCCTACGTGGTAAATTTCGCCGCGCAGAGTATGGTGGCGGAAAGCTGGAATAATCCCGAACACTGGTATGCCACCAATGTTATGGGGACTATTCGTCTCCACGAGCGTTTAAGACATTGCGATTTTATGAAAAAATATGTACACGTGACGACACCCGAGGTGTACGGCAGCACAGATGGTTTCATCAAGGAAGATACGCCGTTTAACCCCAGCACGCCGTATGCGGTCTCGCGTGCGGCGGCGGACATGAGCCTAAAGATGTATTTTGATGCTTATGGCTTTCCGGTAGTATTCACCCGCGCCGCCAATGTTTATGGACCTGGCCAGCAGCTTTATCGTATTATTCCGCGCACAATTCTGTCGATTCTAACTGGTCGAAAACTCCAGTTACATGGTGGCGGACTCTCACGCCGCTCATTTATCCACATGCGTGATGTTTCGCATGCTACCTGGATGCTCGCCGAGCGGGCACCCGCTGGACAGGGTTATCACATTTCTACAGACAAGATAGTTAGTGTGCGTGAGTTGGTCGAGATGATCTGTGCAAAGTTAGGGGCTGATTTCGACGCGTCTGTCGAGATGGTAGGAGAACGCCTTGGCAAGGATTCAGCATATATGCTCGAAAGTACCAAGTTGCGCGAAGCTCTGGGATGGAAGGAAAAAATCAGTCTAGATCAAGGGCTGGATGAGTGCGTTGCCTGGGTGAGATCCAACCTGGACGCGATGAAGTCGATGACCTGGAATTACGTACACAAGCCCTGAGATTTATGTATCTAAAATATACGTACTGCTCGAGTTTTTAAATATGAATGACCTTAAAAAAATTGCCAGCGAGATCCGCGGCCGCATCATAGCAACGTCGCACAACACGCGAACTCCGCACTTGGGCTCATGTTTGTCGTGCACCGATATTCTGGTTGCAGCCTATTTTGACACCCTGAAGATCGATCCTACTAAGCCCACTGACCCGAACCGTGACCGTTTCATTCTAAGTAAGGGGCATGGCGCTGCAGCGCTCTTCCAGGTGTTGGGCATGCGCGGTTTTTATTCTGAGGGGATGTTGGAGAGCTATGGTGAGGACGGGGGTCTATTCGCCGAACATCCACCGACTCCCGAGCATCTGCCTGGCATTGAGGCGGCGACCGGTTCGCTGGGTCATGGTCTGTCGATTGGCCTTGGCATGGCGCTGGCCGGACGTATAAAAGGGCAGATTTACGACGTTACTGTACTTCTAGGGGATGGTGAGTGTAATGAGGGTTCAGTGTGGGAGGCCGCTATGATGGCTCCTATCCAAAAGGTAGGTAATCTACTAGCGATTGTTGATTTTAATAAGTGGCAGGGTACAGGCCGCAGTGAAGAAGTCATGGAGTTGGGACCGTTGGTGGACAAATGGCGCGCGTTTGGCTGGGAGGCTTGCGAGATCGACGGTCATGATATGGGGGCGCTAAGAGGCGTGTTGGGCCAACCACGTACGCTTATCGGTAAGCCCCAGGCAGTTGTAGCGCACACCGTTAAGGGTAAGGGGATCTCCTTTATGGAAGACGATAACAACTGGCATTACAGGATTCCTGATGCTGACGAGTTGGCGGCGGCTTATCGCGAACTTGGGCTAAAGCTATGAGAAACGCATTTGCAGACGAAATTACGAAGATCGGCGCGAGCGATTCGCGTGTGGTAGTTTTGTCGGGTGACATAGGTAATAAGTTGTTCGATAGATTCAAATTGAAAAACGAAGGGCGCTTTTTTAATTGCGGAATCGCTGAGGCCAATATGATGAGCGTGGCGGCTGGTATGGCGCTTTCGGGTCTACGACCTGTGATCTATACCATCGCGCCGTTCACCACTACCCGCTGCTATGAACAGATCCGAGTCGACGCTTGTTACCATAACGTGCCGGTAGTCATCGTTGGAACAGGATCGGGCTTATCGTATGCCGAGTTGGGGCCTACTCACCACTCGTGCGAAGATCTCGCAATCATGCGTGTGCTTCCCAATATGACAGTCCTGGCGCCGGCTGATGAGGTAGAGTTGCGGCAGTGCCTGCGAGGTGCACTCCAAATCAACGGCCCAGTGTACATTCGCATCGGTAAGAAGGGTGAGCCGGTGGTTCCGAAAATGCAACAAAAATTCGCCATCGGTCGTTCGATGACGGTGCGTGACGGTGAGGATATTTGTCTTATTGTCGCTGGCACTTTGCTACCCTCGGTAATGCAAGCGGCTGAAGCGTTAGATGCGCTGGGTATCTCTACACGCGTTGAAAGCTTCCATACTGTCAAGCCGCTAGATGAAGCGACTTTAGGTGCGGTGTTCGGTCGCTGCAAAGTAGTTGCGGTAGTCGAGGAGCATAGTCGTATTGGAGGCCTTGGTGGCGCCGTAGCGGAATGGTTGGCAAGACAGAGTCGCCCGAATGCGCGCTTGATTACCTTCGGTACAGACGACTGCTTTATGCATGAGGTGGGCACACAGACCTATGCGAGAGAGAAATTTGGCCTTACCGCGCTGAACATCGTTAGCAAGGTTAAGGCGCTCTTCAACCGGGCGTCGGTCTAAATTCATGCGTATTGGTTTGGATTTCGATAATACGATCGTCAGCTATGACGCGCTATTTCATAGCGTGGCGGTTGAGAAAGAGTTAATCCCTTCGGATACGCCGATATCCAAGTTGGCAGTTCGTGATCATTTGCGGCGCTTGGGTCAGAATCAGACTTGGACCGAGTTGCAGGGTTATGTTTACGGTGCGCGTATGGGCGAGGCGGTCGCTTATCCTGGTGCCATCGAGTTTATCCGCGCGGCGCGTCGGTTCGGTAACGAAGTTTTCATCGTAAGTCATAAGACGCGCCATCCTTTTCTTGGCCCGTGCTATGATCTTCATGATGCGGCGGCTAAATGGATCGATGTTGAATTAACCGATGGCGCCTCTTCGCTGGTAGCCGTTGATCATGTTTTTTTCGAGCCAACTAAGGAGGAGAAAATCGCACGCATTGGTGCTTGTGATTGTGATTATTTCGTCGATGATCTTCCCGAAATTTTGCAAATGCAGGGGTTTGCGACTCGTACACAAAAACTGTTATTCGATCCGCAAGACCTTCATAGATCTGTAAATATCAAACTACGGTTCGTTTCTTGGCAAGCTTTACTTTTTTACTTCGATTCTAAATGGGTGACGCAAGCCTAAGAGTGGCAATCGTGGATTTGTTGCGCGAGTTAGGACTTGCTGGCACACCCGTCATACAACCAGTTTTTGGTGGCGGTAACAATAGGACGTATCTAGTTGATACTGGCGATGAGCGCTATTTAGCGAAGGTCTATTACAGCCACCCCAGCGATATGCGTGATCGGTTAGGCAATGAGTATGCGCTGCTGTCTTATGCCCAAGGCGTTGGGATCAGTTCCGTGCCTGTGCCCATAGCGTGTGACCGGCAAAGGAATATTGGTATTTACGAGTTTATCGAAGGTATTAAAGTTAGCGCCAAGGATGTTGACCTGCAGCATGTGTTAGCGGCAGGACGGTTCGCGGCGCAGCTCAATGAAAATCGGGCGGCTGCCACCGGCCTGGCTGTAGCCTCTGAGGCATGTTTTAGTGTCGACGAGCATATAGCAATGGTGGATCGGCGCCTGGGGCGATTGCAGGAGGTAGATGCGCTCGGACAGGCCGGAGCAAGAGTTAAGCTTTTGGTGCGCGAAATTTGCACCGCTTGGGAGGTGCGGCGTGCACGTCTGGGCACCCTGGATGTCCCGCGATTGAGGCAGGATGACCACTGTATCTCGCCATCGGATTTCGGTTTTCATAACGCTTTGCTCGTCAGTGACGGAGATTTGCGTTTTATCGACTTTGAATACGCTGGCTGGGATGATCCAGCAAAAATGATCGGGGATTTTTTTTGTCAGCCGGAGGTGCCGGTATCGCTTGAATATTTTGATGAATTTGCTGCGGAGGCCTTGCTTCACTTCGAAACTGCGCCGGTACTGGTGGAGCGGGCTCGTTTATTATTGCCCGCGTTACAGATTAAGTGGTGCTGTATCATGTGTAACGAGTTTCTACCGGAGGGGGCCATGCGCAGGAATTTTGCCGATTCCTCGCAAGCACTAGAGCGGCGCCAGCGCGTTCAGCTTGATAAAGTGGAACAATTTTTTAATTCTAAACTGCAATAACTATGGCTTACATCGATTTCCTGAGTGTTGTGCATAAAAGTACCAAGAGAGATTACTTGGCAAGGGTCAACGAGCCTGAATTTCCCAAGCCTAAGGCGGCTGAGCTGGCTAAGCAGTGGGGTTACGATTACTGGGACGGTGACCGACGCATATGTTATGGCGGCTACCGTTATATGCCAGGAAGGTGGGCACCCGTAGCGCAGGCAATGATTGACCACTACGGTATTAAGCCCGGTCATAAGTTATTGGATATCGGCTGCGGCAAGGGGTTTCAACTCTACGAGATTCAACAGCTGGTTCCTGGAATCAAAATTCATGGTATCGACATCTCTGAGTACGCGATTGCTAATTCTAAGTTGGAGATCCGTGATTGCCTGCAAGTCGGTAATGCTACTAGTCTGCCATTCGCCGACGAGAGCTTCGATCTAGTATTTTCCATCAACACGTTCCACAACTTGCATAATTATGACCTCGACTGCGCGCTACGAGAGATGGAGCGTGTTGGTAAGCACAAGTACCTATGTGTAGAGTCTTACCGGAACGAGACCGAAAAGGCTAATCTGCTCTATTGGCAGGTGACTTGTGAGGCTTTCTGTACCCCCGAAGAGTGGAGTTGGTGGTTCAAGCAGACCGGCTACAGCGGAGATCATTCCTTTATTTATTTCGATTGAGTGTTCATATGAATTTTCCTAAGATGATGAGGGCTGCGATTCTTACTGAGCAGGAGCAGCCGTTGGTGATTGATTCAGTGGAGTTACCTCCCGCGCTCGATGTCGGCCAGGTGCTGGTGAAGGTCGAGTGCAGCGGTATTTGTGGCTCACAGCTGGGCGAGATCGCCGGTGTCAAGGGTGAGGATAAGTACTTACCGCATCTTCTGGGTCATGAGGCTTCTGGAGTGGTCAATGCTGTCGGTGCAGGGGTCCGTTTTGTCGAGCCGGGCGATCGCGTGGTCATGCACTGGCGCAAGAGCCGTGGTATCGAATGTCTGCCACCGCGCTACATCTGGCGCGGTAGGCCGCTCAACGCTGGATTGATCGCCACACTCAATGAATATGCGATCGTATCTGAAAACCGTCTTACTCCTGTCGCATCCGAATGCGATATGGAGGTGGCCTCTTTGTTCGGCTGCGCCGTGACCACCGGCTTCGGTGTCGCCGAGAACAACGCTAATATTCAACTGGGTGAATCTGTCGTTGTTTTCGGTGCTGGTGGCGTAGGGCTCAATATCGTTCAGGCCGCGGCTCTGCGCTCGGCCTATCCGATCATCGCGGTTGACCTTTACGACGGCCGGCTGGAGCTGGCCAAGTCGCTCGGTGCGACCCACACGATAAATTCCTCGATTGATGATGCGCGCGCTTTGATCTCTGGTATCCTCGCTGAGCAAGGGTTAGATGTTTTTATTGACAACACTGGCCAGTCCGCCATTATTGAGATGGGCTACGAACTGACCAACGCGCAGGGACGAGTCGTGCTCGTAGGGGTGCCCCGTAAAGGACATAATATTAAAATCCACTCTTTGCCACTTCATTTCAATAAGCAATTGAGTGGTTCGCATGGTGGTGAGGCGATCCCTCACCAGGATATTCCGCGCTACATGCGGTTGTTTGATGCTGGCTTGATTCAGCTTAAACCACTCATCACCGAACACTTCAGGCTTGACGAAATCAATACGGCGATTGCGCGCATGCGCACAGGGAAGCTATCTGGGCGCTGTTTGATTCGCATGTGCGATTGACGCAGCGAGGCCTACGTGCAGAGACATAGATGAAGTTGAATTTAAGACAAAAAGTTTACCAATCGCCTGGTTATTCCGCCGATATGCACTTAAGTCCGGGGGAGTTGGAAATATTCCGCTCAGAAATTACCTCACAGTGGCTGTCGGTGATAGCAGAGCTTCACCCGGAATTGTTGTCGCAGTTTCGCGAAGTGGGCATTGAAAATTATCACAAGCTATCAAAGCTTGTGCAGCATGAAAAACTTTGGCCCAAGGGGAATCGATGCCTTCCTCTAAAAAGCTGTAAAAAGATCAGAACGCTGCCTTTTTTTAAGGCATTACGTCAAGAATTTGGAGACTTTAAACTGGCAGATGTTTTTTACGAGGATAATCACCAGCTTGGGCGTGAGGAGATATACTGGCGCTTGGTGCGCCCAGATATGGAGAAGGATGTTGGGCCCCTGCATGCCGACAAATGGTTCCACGAACTTACGGGGCAGACCAACCGGATATTTCCGCGCGGATCGGTAACTGTGAAGGTCTGGATTCCAATCTTCTCGGTTTCTGGTAAGAGCGGCCTTTTGATCGTTCCAAATTCGCACCTTAAATCATGGCGCTATCATGGCGAACAGGGGCGCGGTGGAATCAAGCCTATTATTGACGAGGATGTTGACACGATTGGCGCCGAGCTGATTCCAACCCGTCCGGGTAACATTCTGATTTTCGGTGAAGGCACCCTCCACGGTGGCGCAGTGAACCGTGGACGCCAAACTCGGGTCAGTGCTGAGTTTACTATGGTGTTTGCCTCGTGAGGTTGAATACGTTTGACCGTCAGCTACTTGAGTTGATAGTTATCACTAATTTTTTAATCGGCGCCCCGAATGCTGCGGCGTGCGCCACCGCACGACGCCACCTAGATTCGCTGAAGTATTTCACTCACCAAAGAAGGGTGGTTGCTGGTGATGAGGAAATAGCGCCCGCGAATTCAACGATTGCGATGTTTAGCAAAATTTTTGCGCTTACGGAAATGGACGATGGTGATAAGTTATTGGAATTCTGCCGCACCGATAAAACCGTCAGCTCTACCTTGGGTATGCCGACCCAATCCGTGGTATTCCGTCGAGAAATGGACTGGACTCCGGTGTCTCTATGATCAATGAAATCGCTGAGATAAGGCGGAAGATCGGCGCTACGCAGCGTATCGTGTTTGTTGCCGGCAATTTCAACATTGTCCACCCGGGGCACCTAAGGCTGCTACGTTTTGCCGCTGAATGTGGCGACTTTTTGGTTGTTGGAGTGGCGAGTGACAAGGTCGAGGGTGTCCTACTTCCAGCCAATCTCCGATTGGAAGGCGTGAGCGCAATCAGCTTCGTTGATTATGCCTTTGTAATGGAAGCTACGCCGGAAGAACTGATCTACGAGCTAAAGCCTGCGATAGTCGTTAAAGGAAAGGAACACGAGCGTTTACAAAATCCAGAAAGGCTGGTGCTTGAGCAGTATGGTGGCAAACTGCTATTCAGTTCGGGTGAAGCAAACTTTTCATCCCTAGACCTTATCAATCGAGAATTTTACGATTCTAGTTTCCCCTCATTAACACTCCCGGAGGACTACCTGAAAAGGCATGGAATAGAGCGAAGTTCTCTTTTAAATTTGGTTGAGAAATTTAAAAAGAAGCGAATTTGTGTCGTTGGAGATCTTATTGTTGATGAGTATATTACTTGTGAGCCTCTAGGTATGTCTCAAGAAGATCCGACGATTGTAGTAACACCAGTTGATTCTGCGAAATTTCTTGGCGGCGCTGGAATCGTCGCGGGGCATGCCGCTGGACTGGGTGCATCGGTCCAGTTTTTCTCGGTGAGCGGAGACGATGAAGCTCATAAGTTCGCTTTAGAAGGGTTAAGAGCAGTTGGTGTTGATGCGTGCCTTATTAAGGATTTGAGTCGACCAACGACCGTGAAGCAACGGTACAGAAGTAAAGGAAAAAGCTTACTTCGTGTTAGTCATCTTCACCAAGGAGCAATATCGTTAGAATTACAAGAAATTATTCTTAGTGAGATTGAAAAAGTTATAAGAACTACTGATCTATTAGTCTTTTCTGATTTTAATTATGGTTGCCTCCCGCAGCAATTAGTCGATGCGATAGTGGTGCTTGCTAAGCGTTTCGGAGTGACACTCGCAGCCGACAGCCAATCTTCTTCACAGGTCGGTGACATTAGTCGTTTTGAGGGAATGAATTTGATCACCCCAACCGAGCGTGAGGCTAGAATTAGTACTCGAAATCAAGAGGACGGATTAGTCGTGTTAGCAGAGCAACTGCGCAAACAATCGTTCGCTGACAACGTACTACTGAAATTAGGAGAAGAGGGACTTCTAATACACGCGATGAATGCTGAAAGCGATGACTGGCTAACAGACCGGATTGGTGCGTTAAATCAATATCCAAAAGATGTTGCGGGCGCTGGTGATTCGATGCTGATTGCGGGAGCCCTTGCCCTTTGTTGCGGCGGAACTATTTGGGACGCCGCTTATCTGGGTTCGCTTGTAGCCGCCATACAAGTTGGTAGTGTGGGTAATACGCCGATTAAGGCTGAAGTTCTGCTTAGGGAGCTAGTCTAATGCGTGCTCTGCTACTTGCGGCTGGCTACGGTAAGCGTTTAAGGCCGTTAACGAATAGTATTCCAAAATGTTTAGTCCCGATAAAAGGAAGGCCACTCCTAGAAATATGGTTAGAACGACTAACTGAGGCGGGAGTGAATACGTTTATTATTAATACGCATTATTTGGCCTCGACTGTAGAAGCATTCATCAAAAAAAGTCCTCATCGAGACCGTGTGACGTTAATTAACGAGCCACGTTTGTCAGGTACTGCGGGAACATTAATAAAAAATATTAGTTTTTTTCAGGGCGAGGACGGATTGCTTATACATGCTGATAATTATTGCCTAGCTAATATAGAAGAATTTCTCAATAGTCATGCTAATCGTCCTAAGGAATGCGTCATGACAATGATGACCTTTCGCGCCGACAATCCAAGTGGGTGTGGAGTGGTTGTTGTAAATAACAAGAGTATAGTTGCAAGATTCTATGAAAAAGTTAAAGACCCGCCAGGTAATTTGGCAAATGGAGCCGTATATGCATTGTCAGCTGATCTAATAAAAGAAATTGGAGAAAAACATAAATATGCTAAGGACTTTAGCACTGAAATTGTCGGTCAGTATGCTGGTAAAATTTTCTCTCACGAAACGTTAGAGACATTCATCGATATTGGAACAATCGAAGCCTACGAAAAAGCGAACGCGTTAACTTAGAGTGCTTTGCCAGCAAACATTAGAGCTCAATTCATCAGCATCAAAGTGACAGTGGATTTTACATAATGGGGTACATTATTGTGTTGACGAATTCGAAAACTGTGTGCGCGCGTGACTCATTGAATTTCAATCTGATGAATCTTATTAATGGGCTTAGATGCTACAGGGGTTGAGATAACCGTGAGCCAATCTAGCCCGAGCCAGTTCTCACAACGTCTTTTTCGCCGGCTCTGGAAACATGTTTCTCCTCGAAGGAGGTTTCAGGTGTTAGGAATGCTAGCGATTACGTGGATTTCCGCCCTGGCAGAGGTATTTAGTATTGGTGCAGTTATTCCTTTTTTAGCGGTATTGACATCGCCGGAGCGAGTGTTTGAATACCGTCTGGTTCGTCAGTTGGGAGAATATTTTGGCATTTCGTCTCCGAGCGAAATTCTATTGCCTATTACAATAATATTTTGTTCTGCTGTTGTACTAGCTGGTTTAACTAGATTTTTAGTTGCGTTCGTGAATACAAAGTTTAGCAATGCTCTTGGAGCGGACTTAAGTATCGGTATGTATCGCCGTACACTTTATCAGCCTTATTCTGTGCACATTTCAAGAAACACCAGCGAGATAATTGCGGGGATTACTGGAAAAGCAAATAGCATTGTTGGTGGAAGTGTTTTGCCAATTTTAAATCTGACTGGTTCTGCAATAACATTAATAATGACTGTTACGGCGGTAATTATAATCGAACCTTTCATTGCCATTTCATGTTTGCTGGGATTCAGTATCATTTACGCGATATTTGCTTGGATTGCAAAACGTTCTCTTAAGCGAGACGGCTTGAGAATTAGCCTAGAAAGCACACGAGTGATCAAGGCGCTGCAGGAAGGCCTTGGTGGAATCCGTGACGTATTAATTGACGGCACTCAGGAATATTACTGTAAGCTATACCGGAATGCAGACCTGCCGCTACGCAATGCGCAGGCAAATGTAACTATATTTAGTGTCACCCCCCGGTATGGCGTTGAGGCCTTAAGTATGGTTCTAATTTCATGCCTTGCATACGTCTTAGCGAAAAAAACTGAAGGTATGAGTGGCTCAATCCCTATCATTGGTGCGTTGGCATTAACCGCGCAACGTCTTCTCCCCGTGCTTCAGTTAGCGTACCAGAGCTATTCTTCTATAATAGCCGGCAAAGCGACGCTTCAGGATGGACTTGAGTTACTTGAACAGCCCGTTACCAGTAATGATTATTCGCCGGTGACAGGGCCTATGAAATTTGAAAAGGCTATCGATGTTAAGGGATTAAGCTTCCGGTATAACCCTCAATCCCAATGGGTGCTTTCCGATGTTAACTTGACGATCCAGAAAGGTCAAAGAATCGGATTTATTGGTAAAACAGGGAGCGGTAAAAGTACGTTGATCGATATCATTATGGGACTGTTGATACCAGGCCAGGGCACGGTCGATGTTGATGGGGTCAAGATATCTAGTGTCAATCGTAGAAACTGGCAAGCGCACATTTCTCATGTGCCTCAAAACATATTTCTTTCAGACGCAACTATTGCGGAGAACATCGCATTTGGATTGGATCAAAAAGAGGTAGATCAAGAGCGAGTAAAAGTAGCAGCCCAGTATGCTCAACTATCAGAAACGATTGAATCATGGCCAGAAAAGTACCAAACGCAGGTCGGCGAGCGTGGAATTCGGTTATCTGGCGGGCAACGTCAGCGGATAGGAATAGCACGCGCGCTATACAGGCGAGCAGATATAATTGTTTTCGATGAGGCAACAAGTGCGCTGGATAACGAAACTGAAAAGTCAGTCATGGACGCTATTTCAAAATTTCAATCCAGCATGACGATATTGATGGTAGCCCATCGACTGACAACACTTAGATCTTGTGATTTGATCATAGAACTGTCAGAGGGTCGAATAAAGAGAGCTTGTGGCTATTCAGAATTAGCACATGCAACGAATTAGGTCATCAACAATATTCCCAAGTAGTAAAAAGTCGATCATGCCCTTCACTAAAAAATATATTTCAAAACAGATTTATGAAGTGCGCACAGGCGGACATTACGTGCTCATAAAAAAACTTAAGAGACCTGTGGCATTTATTTATCATCGATTTTTCATCAGAGTTTTATTTGCCATACCATTATTACCGGCAATCATAATTTTAAGACTTGTTCGTCCTTTCTTATTAATTAGATTATGCCGTTTGCACTCGCTGAAGATTGGTCATTTCTCCGCGAACACGGAAATGTATCTGTGTAAAAAAGATTATGAATCTCATTGTATGAGAACTCGATCTGTAGATATTCACTTTCACGCCAACGCTATTGTATGTAATTCTCAGTTAGAAATAATGTGGTCAAGACTTTTTCAAATCTGGCCGCGCTGGATTATGGAGCCTCTATTCAATGCGAATCGTCTTCTGCCGGGTGGGGATCAACATGAATTAGATGTGCGGTCGTTTTCAGGCAGAGATGAAAATAGCAGGTTTGACAATTCTGAACCGCACTTGACATTTACACCAGATGAAGAAGCTTTAGGTTTGCGCTCACTTGAAAATATGGGTATTTCTGCGAAAGATAAATTTGTCTGCGTTATTTTCCGCGACCATGCTTACTTCGATAGTTTACTCGGACCAGGGAAAGATCTTCGAGATGGGTATCGAAACGCAAGTATTCAAAGGTTTATGAGAGCGGCAGAGGAGCTTGCTCAGCGTGGATATTTCGTACTTAGAATGGGCAAGGTAGTGAACAAACCATTTGTATCTAGCAGCGAAAATATTATCGATTACGCTAACAGCTCGCATAAGTCAGATTTTATGGATATTTATCTAGGGGCGAAGTGCACTTTTGCAGTGAGCACGGGAACGGGGTGGGATGGTGTGCCTCAGATTTTCAGGAGACCGATTTGCTTCGTTAATTTTTCTCCCTTAGGCTATTTTCAGACTTCTCATGTTCAGGACCTTTTTATACCTAAACATCATTTCTCTAATGACTTGCAACGTGAGTTAAGTTTGCATGAAATATTCGATTGCGGAGCGGCTAATCTCCTTCATTCAAGTTCATATGCGGACAGAAATATTACTTTGTTAGAAAACACATCAAAAGAATTGTGCGATATCGTGGTTGAGATGGATGAAAGAATTCAGAATAAGCCACATGAAATTTCTGTTGCCGCTGATGAGCTTCAAAAGAAATTTAAAACAATTTTTCAAGAGGGAATTCGTGCTTGTGGTCTTTCCCACTTGCATAACAAAGTTCGAGCAAATATAGGAGCGGAATTCTTACGCCAAAATAGGTGGTGGTTGGAGTGATAATTTCTAATTAACTGACATGAGCAAAATAAAAAATGTACTTGTGACGGGAGCAGATGGTTTCATTGGGTCACATCTTACCGAGGCCCTTGTGCGCCGAGGCTACCGAGTCCGCGCCTTCGCTCAATATAATTCCTTCAATTCGTGGGGCTGGCTAGATAAAGTTGGTGCTGATGTTGTAGGGGGGTTCGATGTTTTTGTAGGTGATATTCGTGACCCTAATGGGGTTAAGGAATCTATGGTTGGCTGTGATGCTGTGCTGCATTTGGCAGCCTTGATCGCAATACCGTTTTCTTATCATTCTCCAGATACCTATGTTGAGACGAATATCAAAGGGACATTAAATATACTGCAGGCGGCCCGAGCTTTGGAGTTGCAACGGGTTATCCACACCTCGACCAGTGAAGTTTATGGGTCTGCTCGTTTCGTACCCATTACGGAGGAGCACCCGTTACAGGGTCAGTCCCCTTACTCGGCCACTAAGATCGCTGCCGACCAACTCGCGTACTCCTTTTACGCTTCATTCGGGTTACCAGTGGTTATTGCTCGACCGTTTAATACCTACGGCCCGAGACAGTCCGCTCGTGCAGTAATTCCCACTATCATCACGCAAATAGCCAGTGGAATTCGAAAGGTCAAGTTGGGTGCAACTCTTCCAACGCGAGACTTTAGTTACGTTCAAGATACAGTCTCAGGCTTTATTGCCGCGCTGGAGTCTGAACGCGGAGTGGGTGAAGTTGTTAATTTTGGCAGTAATTTTGAAATATCTATTGGCGATACTGCGCTTACGATTGCTGAGGTAATGAGGGCAGATATCGAGATAGTCGCAGATGAGAATCGTTTGAGGCCTGAAAAATCAGAAGTTGAACGACTTTGGGCGGATAATCTTAAGGCTCGTGAATTATTTAGCTGGCAACCTAAGTATGGCGGACTTGACGGATTTAAGCAGGGATTGATCGAGACAGTGGATTGGTTCTCTTGCACTTCGAATTTGAGCGAATATAAGCCGCACGCTTACAACTTGTGAACTCTAATTATTTTAATTCGAACTTGAACAGGGCAGAAACTGCAAAGCTAGTTGTTTCGGCGATTCAGCGCGTAATCGGTGATTTGCCAGCAGGACTACACGAGCCGAGATTCGCTGGAAATGAATGGCATTACGTGAAAGAGTGCCTGGATACAACTTTCGTCTCTTCGGTTGGTAAGTTCGTGGATCGCTTTGAAAGTGAAGTAGCAGCATATACGGGTGCTCGACATGTCGTCGCTGTCGTTAACGGAACCGCGGCTTTACACATTGCTTTACGGCTTGCCGGAGTGCAACCAGGGGACGAAGTATTGACACCGGCACTGTCTTTCGTCGCGACAGCCAATGCTGTGAGTTATTGTGGCGCTACGCCACATTTTGTAGATTGTGATGAAAGTAACTTGGGCATGTGTCCTGTCGCAGTTCGTGACCATTTGCGATCGATTGGAGAGTTACGCCAAGGTGTTTGCTTTAATCGGATTACGGGACGACGCATTAGTGCCATGGTACCAATGCACACATTCGGTCATCCGGCGGATATGAATGGCTTGCTTTCGGTTGCGCACGATTTCAGCTTACAACTGATCGAGGATGCGGCAGAATCGCTTGGAAGTAAATATCATGGATGTCATACAGGTACCTTTGGGGTGATGGGAACGCTTAGTTTTAATGGTAATAAGACTATTACTACCGGAGGTGGTGGCGCGATACTTACCAACGACGAAGAGCTCGCTCGCAGAGCAAAGCACATAACTACAACCGCAAAATTGCCGCATCGATGGGCTTATGAACACGATGAAATTGGCTACAATTATCGAATGCCGAATATAAATGCCGCCTTGGGTTGTGCGCAGCTTGAGCAGATTCAGGTGTTCTTACAAGCAAAGCGATCTCTATTTTCCTCCTACGCCGAGGCTTTTTCAAATATTCCATGTATGAGTCTGTTGAATGAGCCAGACGGATGCTCAAGTAATTTTTGGCTGCAAACTCTGCGGTTAGAGGAGGCAGATGCAAGTCTACGCGAAACGATTTTGATGACGGCTAATGATGCTGGTTACAGTGCTAGACCGGTATGGTCGTTAATGCACAACTTAAAACATTTCGAAGACTGCCCTAGATCCCCTTTGCCGTTAGCCGAGTCTCTTGAATGCAGGCTAATCAATATACCTAGTAGCGTAACTCTCGCAGCGCGCTGCGGAATTGACCATAATCATTTGGACTTAGGATAAGGCATCGTGAAAATAGAAAAAGCGATCGCGCTCCCCGGGCTAATATTTAAGGCTCGGGATCTCGATTTATCAAATTTACCCAAAACGGACTGCCATCTCCATACATCTTGGACGGATGGTGAAGCGTGCGTCGACGACGTCTATTCGACTGCTGTTGCTATCGGGCTTGAAACCATCCTTTTCAGCGAGCATAGTCGTAAGAGCAGTACTGATTGGTTCAGGGATTTCGCCGAAGAGGTACGGGCGCTTCCAGCGTCACCTTGTCGAGCTTACGTTGGTACGGAGGTCAAGGTAGAAACGCAGGCAGGCGACATTGATACGGTGCCGGCGATTAGTGACCATTGCGATTTTATTATGGCCAGCGTGCATCGGCTAGTCGATGCCAATAATGTGACCATTCAGTTTGCGAATACAGACCCAGAGCAAGCCGTTGAACTTGAGTATGCACTCACTTGGGCGGTGTTATCCAATCCTGAGGTAGATATTCTTGGGCACATGTTCGGTATGAGTTATCGGCGTTTCGATAAAGTGCCGCCAGACGCCATGATTCGTAACTTGATAGCACGTGCTGCCGATAATTGTGTCGCGGTCGAAGTCAATTCTTATTACCACCCGGACGCCCTTCGAATGCTGCGTTGGTGTCAGGAGTTTGATGCCTTTATTTCTTTTGGTTCGAATGCGCATGCGTTAGACGAGGTCGGCTCTATTATGCAACAGCTAGACCGAGAGCTTGCCGATGCGTAGCAACTGTCGTGTCATGGTAACCGGCGCAGGCAGTGGCGTCGGACAGGGTATCGTAAAAGCGTTGCGTGTTTCTGGCCTACCGGTTACGGTGGTTGCCGCTGATATCGCGCCAATGAACGCCGCTTTATATCGTGCTGACGAGGCAGTGCTAATTCCTCGTGTCGAATTGCCGAATGCGCTCACTGAAATTTTGGACTTACTTGAGCAGCATAGGATAGATGTAATAATGGTTGGCTCGGAGTTCGACCTCAGTTTTTTTTCCACTAATAAGGCAGAAATTGAATCGCACCGTGATGTTATTGTTATCGCTGCGCCGTTAAAGACCGTGGCCATCGCAGAGGACAAATGGTTAACCGCAGAATTCCTGCGTAAAAATGATTTACCTTATGCAGAGGCCTTTTTACCTAACAATTTAGACGATGCTGTCCGTGTGGCAGAGGCATGGGGCTATCCCGTCGTGCTGAAAATGCGTCGCGGCACTTCGTCGCGGCACGTTCATATCGTTAAAACCCGTGAAGAGTTGATGCGACTTTATCCCAAGACGCCAGTTCCAATGCTACAGCAAGTAATTGACATCCCGTCCTCTCAGCTTGGTCGTGAGTACACTTGCAGTATCTTCAAGACTAATGGCGGCAGGATGATCGGTCCATTTACTGCACGACGTACTTTGCGTGGCGGCACGTCCTGGCATATTGAGGTCGCAGATTTCAAGGAGCTGCATGCACCCTTACTAGCTATTGCGAGCGCCATAGATTATATCGGCTCTTTGAATGTTCAACTGATGGTTACCGAGAGAGGTGCGATTCCATTCGAGTTTAACGCGCGCTTCTCCGGGACAACGGCAGTACGAGCGCATTTTGGATTTAATGAACCAGCTATGGCACTTCTCAGTTTTTTTTATAAGGAGGAGGTTACGACACCATCGATTCGTTTCGGTATGGCAATGCGTTATCACGAAGAGGTTTTTATCGAAGAAGCTAGTGCTGCTGGTCTCTCTCTATCGGACACGGGGGTAGTTAACACGTGGTTTTAGGTCGTATCGGTCTTACAGGCGCGACTGGGATGCTAGGGCGTCACATTAGCGCTGCATTACAGGTCGCAGGTGCGCATGTGGTCTCTGTATCGAGAACACAATGTAACTCCACGTCGAGTTGGGATTTGGCTGAGTGGCTAACATTGGATGCGCTAGATGCGCTGTTTGGTAATGTGCAAGCGTTGGTGCACTCCGGTGCTGTTATTGATCCGGTTATTTCGGGTCGTGAGGATCGCATGTTCGATGTGAACGTTCGGGCGTGTTGCAATCTTGCGGAGTGGTCTGTTTCTCGATCTATTCCATTAATATTTATTTCCTCGGCGAGTGTTTATGCTGACCCTGAATCTGGGGCTTTGTCAGAAGATGCACCAATTGCTGGTAATCACATTGGTAATTTTTACGGAATGACCAAAATCATGGCCGAGAATATTCTGGAGTGCTATCGACCTTCCGGGTTAAGGTTAGCGGTACTAAGACCCTCATCCCTTTACGGATTTGGTGGGCCACCGAATAAGGTAATCTACAAATTCTTGAATCTCGCGGCTAACGGAAAAGCCATCAATTTGACTCCACCCTTTGATGACAGTGTTGACTTTTTGCATGCTGCTGATTTGTCTCGTGCTGTTGTTGATGTTCTAGAGGGTGCCTGCTGGGAGGTATTGAATATCGCGTCTGGGCGGCCTATTTCAATTCGAGAGCTTGCGCTGGCTTGCGTGGAAGTGAGCGGTCGAGGGAGCGTTCGTATGGTAGATGTCGATTTATGCGAGAGACCACCTACCCATCGTTTTATTCTGGATACAACGGCTGCTCGGGATCGGTTAGGTTGGGTATCGACTATCGGTATTGAGCAGGGTTTGAAAATGGTTCGCGATGGTAAACTGGTGACGGGTAAAAATTCTTTATTCAAGTGAGTGGTGTGAATATGTCGAAAGTTGTCATCATTGCGGAAGTAGGAGTCAATCACAACGCGCGATTAGACTGGGCGCTTAAGTTAGTAGATCAGGCAGTACTGGTTGGCGCGGATGCAGTTAAGTTTCAAACGGCAATTCCGGAAATGGTGGCAACGCGTTTAGCTGACAAGGCTGATTACCAGAAAAAAGTAACTGGGAACGGAGAGTCTCAGCTTGACATGATTCGAAAACTATTACTTCCGATAGAGGCATTTCGTGAGATCTCAGATTATTGCCGTAAAAAGGGTATCCTTTTCTTTTCTACCGCTTTCGATTCTTTTAGTCTCGACTACCTCGAATGTCTTGATCAGCCGATTCACAAGATCCCTTCGGGTGAAATTACCAATTTGCCTTATCTGAGGCAGGTAGGCGGCTATGCTAAACCGGTAATTCTTTCTACCGGCATGGCGACATTAGGCGAGATTGAGGTCGCCATTAACGCTCTTGAAATTGCTGGTACGCCGCGTAGTCGTATTACTGTTTTGCACTGTAATACTGATTATCCGACTCATGTGGACGACGTTAACTTACTTGCGATGCAGACTATCAAAGCAGCATTTGGTGTCGAAGTAGGATATTCCGACCATACCGATGGTATTGAGGTAGCTGTAGCCGCAGTAGCTCTTGGCGCACGTATGATTGAAAAACATATGACTCTGGATCGACAGTTACCAGGGCCCGACCACAAGGCAAGTCTCGAGCGAGCTGAATTCAAATCGATGGTTTTGGCAATTAGAAATGTTGAGTCTGCGCTAGGCAGTTCCAAGAAACAACCGAGCAATAGTGAAATGAGGAATCGGCTCGCAGCGAGACGTTCTTTAGTGGCGCTCACGTCAATCAAGGTTGGTGAAAAGTTTTCTGCGAAAAATATGACTGCTAAAAGGCCTGCAACCGGAATTTCGCCCATGCGTTGGGATGAGGTAGTCGGTCGTGTCGCGTTACATAATTTCGAACCTGACGACTTAATCAAATTATGAAAAAGATCTGTGTTATCTCTGGAGCGCGTTCGGAATATGGGCAGTTACGCTGGATTATGCAGGGCATCAAAGACGATCCAGAATTGCATCTTCAGGTCATAGTAACCGGTATGCATCTGTCCCCTGAGTTCGGTTTGACTTATCTTGATATTGAGCGCGACGGGTTTGTCATTGATAAAAAACTGGAGATTTTGCTCAGCTCAGATACCGCTGCTGGAGTTAGCAAATCAGTTGGACTTGGAACAATCGCCTTCGCAGATGCTTTTTTTGATCTTAAGCCAGATATCATTTTGCTTCTGGGTGATCGTTTCGAAGCTTTCGCTGCTGCGACTGCAGCAATGATAAGCGGTATCCCAATTGCACATGTTCATGGTGGTGAGGTTACTCAGGGCGCAATCGACGACGTGATTCGGCACGCTCTTACCAAGATGTCATTTTGGCATTTTGTCTCTGCTGAGGAGTATCGTCAACGGGTTATTCAGCTTGGGGAGTCGCCTAAAAGAGTATTTTTATGTGGTGGGCTTGGTGTGGACGCTATTAAAAGGATACCGTTACTCGACCGCGACACGCTTGAGGCCTCACTCGGCTTCAGCTTTGGAGAAAGAAATCTTTTGATTACCTTCCATCCGGTGACTCTGGCTCAGGATGGCGGCCTTGGACAAATGGATGAACTCCTTGCGGCCCTCGACTCCCTCAAGAATACGCACTTAATTATTACTCGTCCGAATGCCGATGTAGGGGGACGCGAGATGACCCGGATGGTAGAGAAATTCGTTACTGAGCACCCCAATGCCAAAGCATTTACATCACTTGGGCAGCAACGTTATTTATCGTGCCTTGCCCAGGTAGATGCAGTTGTCGGAAACTCCTCCAGTGGATTGACTGAAGCGCCTAGTTTTATGAAGGCCACCGTGAATATTGGCGAACGACAGCTCGGGCGACTGAAAGCTAAAAGTGTAATTGATTGTCCACCGACTCGGGTGGATATTAAGGCCGCGGTTGAAAAACTTTATACGCCAGTCTTTCAAACGATACTCCAGACAGTTCAAAACCCTTACGGAGGGGCCGGAGCCAGCGATTTGATAGTCGAGACACTCAGAAAGCTTGATAGCCATAAAAATGTGAAAAAAATTTTCTATGACGCACCTATTCGGACGGACGTATGAGGCCAGGTAAATTGAAGCTCAGTAACCCAGACTGGTATAAGACTATTTTGCCTACCGGGGCGACGTTACGAGAGGTCATCGAGTGTATGAATGTATCCTCGCTAAGAATTGCCCTGATAGTGAATGAGCGTAACGAGCTTGTTGGGACGATTACAGACGGCGATATTCGTACCGTCTTATTACAAGGGCTTACCTTAGACGCGTCGATTGAAAAAGTCATTCATCGTAAGGCGTTAGTTGTTCCGTCAAATATGGAGCAGCATTTGGTCCTACAACTAATGGCGAAAAATCGAATTCAGCAAATCCCTGTGGTCGACGAACAGCAGCGCGTCATCGGCTTGCACGTTTGGGATGAGCTCACGACGCCAGCCGTGCGCTCAAATCTCATGGTGATTATGGCCGGTGGCAAGGGGTCGCGACTGCGGCCGTTCACCGACAATTGCCCTAAACCGCTGGTTACTGTAGCTGGAAAGCCGATGCTTGAACACGTCATCGAAAGAGCTAAGCGTGAGGGCTTTAGTGATTTTGTTTTGGCTGTTCATCATCTTGGCAACATGATCGAGGAGTATTTTGGTGACGGTGATAAGTTAGATGTAAACATAAATTACTTGCGGGAGGAGACTCCACTTGGTACGGCTGGCGCACTGAGCTTCCTTACACCACGACCTAAGGAACCGTTGGTTGTAACAAACGGAGATGTGGTAACCGATATCCGTTACGGTGATTTGCTGGATTTCCATAATCGATACGCTGCGGCTGCTACTATGGCAGTTCGTAGTTACGAGTGGCAACATCCGTTTGGTGTGGTTCATACCCAAGGCATGGACATCGTTGGGTTTGAGGAAAAGCCGGTGGTTCGGACGAACATAAACGCGGGAGTTTATGTGCTCTCGCCTGATTCTTTAGGTAAGTTAAAGCAGGGGGCTGCTTGCGATATGCCAATGTTGTTCGAACGCTTGCAGGCTTCCAACCTTAGGACTGTGGCCTATCCCATGCACGAGCCGTGGTTGGATGTAGGCCGGCCCGATGACCTAGAGAAGGCACGCAGTGCAGCTCGTAGTGCCCCGAGCAGTTTCCTTGGTGTGTAATGATCGAAGGTAAAAAAGTTCTGGCCCTAATACCAGCAAGAGGAGGTAGCAAAGGGCTACCTGGCAAAAATATCCGCCCTATGTGCGGAAAGCCACTTATCGCTTGGACCATCGAAAAATCAAAAGCTTCGAAGTACGTCGATATGACTTTGGTAACTACCGATTGTCGGGTAATTTTAGACGTTGCTAGACAGTACGGTGCTAATGTTCCGTTCATGCGTCCAGTTGAATTAGCCACGGATAGATCGTCAACATACGATGCGATCCGTCATGCGCTTGAGTATCTGCGAGAGGAGGAGGGGGAGACATTTGATTACATTGTGTTGCTGGAACCCACCTCGCCGTTGCGGGAGGATGACGATATTGACAGGATGCTAGAGCGCCTGTCAGCAAAGAGTGGAGAGTTTGACTCGATCGTCAGCATTGGGGAGGTGGATGAACACCCTTCGATCGTTCAGCGGGTTCAGGGAAATAGCCTAGAGCCATTTTGTCCAGAGCTGCAACGAACTACGCGTCGCCAGGATAACGAGCCGGCCTACTTTCCATTCGGTGTGGCTTATATAGCCAAGACTGATGTTTTACTTGCCGAAAATACTTTCTATACACAGCGTTGTACCTATTTTAAACTTAAGCGTTATCAAAACTATGAGATCGACGATATATACGGATTTCTATGTACCGAGAGTGTCATGAAACATGAATGGAAGTTAGGATGAAGTTCCTCATTGTTGGTCTCGGGTCGATGGGAAAGCGGCGTATCAGGAATTTACAGGCGTTGGGCTACACAGTGTTGTCAGGTTTTGATCCTCGTGTTGATCGACGGCAGGAATCGGCTGAACGTTATGGCATTAAGGTTTTTGATAGCTTCGATTTGGCATTAGCTAAGTTTAAGCCTGATGCTTTAATTATTTCGACTGACCCTAGTCTGCATATGGATTATGCGCAACACGCACTAAGAAATAGTCTGCATTGCTTTCTCGAGGCATCAGTCGTTGAAGGAGATCGGGTGGCTCAACTGGCCGAGTCGATAGAGAGTAGTAACCTCGTAATCGTGCCCTCCTGCACAATGCATTACTTTCCTGGTCCCGCAACCGTGCGTGAAGTGATTCGCACCGGAAAGATTGGTAAGCCGTTAAATCTTAATTATCTCACCGGTCAATATCTCCCAGACTGGCATCCATGGGAAGATATCGAAGATTACTACGTCTCCCGGCGACAAACGGGTGGTGCTCGAGAAATTGTTCCTTTCGAGTTGACATGGCTCAATGAGGTCTTTGGCGATCCCAAACCGTTACGGTGCATTAAGCGCAAGATCACGAATATAAAAGCCGATATCGACGATATCTATCATTGTTTGCTAAGCTACCCTGACGGATTACTCGCTAACATTACCATCGAGGTTGTTTCGCGACCCAAGGCGACTCGTGAACTTCATGTTCTGGGTAGTGAAGGTCGTCTCGTACTAAGTGGTGATGAAAACTGTGTTCGCTTTATTTCGGTTGGCGATAAGGATTGGACCCAGATCGACTTGGGTGTCGGCACTGTTGAAAAGGGGTATATTAACGCAGAGGAACCCTACATCTCCGAAATGGCGGATTTTGTGAAAGCAGTCTTGTCTGGCGACCGCCATCTTTTTCCTAATACACTTGAAAGTGATGCGAGAATATTAGGGATTTTGACCAACCTTGAAAACCTGAGTTAATCAATATGGATTACCAAGAACGATTGTTGCGCGCTATTCCTGGTGGCGCTCACACCTATTCCCGCGGCTTCGATCAGTTTCCATCGAACGCTCCGCAAATTCTCGAGCGCGGTGAAGGTGCTTATGTTTGGGATCCGGAGGGTCGTCGGTTTCTCGACTACGGTATGGGGTTGCGCGCTGTGACGCTCGGTTATGCGTACCCGTCAGTTGCCGACGCAGCCTGCGAAGAAATTCGAAAGGGTAACAATCTATCGCGTGCAACTATGACTGAGCTAGAAGCAGCTGAAACCATTATCGACCTAATCCCAGGGGCAGAAATGGTGAAGTTTGCAAAAAACGGTTCAAATGTGACTACCGCAGCCGCTAAGGTAGCCCGCTCCTATACCGGTCGGCCGTATATCTGTGTTCCGCGTCAGCATCCGTTCTTTTCTTTTGATGATTGGTTCATTGGCTCGACTCCGTTGAAACGTGGTATTCCTCCGCAGCATGCCCAAACCACACTAGTGTTTGACTATGGAGATATAGACTCGCTTAAGTCTTTATTTGATGCCTATCCCGACCAGATCGCAGGCGTGATGTTGGAGCCGGCAACAACAGTTATACCGTGTCCACCTGTCTGCAGGAAAGAGCTTAGTTACGAAAGCTCATGTGCGTCATGCAATTCGAATGATGGCAATTTCCTTCGGAAGGTTCAATCGCTGTGTAAGGCCCACGATACCTTGTTCATCCTTGACGAAATGATTACCGGATTCCGTTGGCACCTGCAGGGTGCGCAAACTTATTTCGGTGTTGAGCCAGACCTCAGCACTTTTGGTAAAGGAATGGCTAACGGCTTTTCCGTTGCCGCTCTCGTTGGTCGTCGTGAGATCATGGATGTCGGTTCCATCAGTAAGCTCGGAGCCGAACGTACGTTCCTTTTGTCCACCACACATGGAAGCGAGATGTCCAGTTTGCGAGCCTTCATTGAAACGGTAAAGGTATATAAGGAGAAGAACGTGTGTCAGCACCACTGGCGTTTTGGCGAGAAGTTACGCACGGGATTGCTTGAGCTCGCTAGGGAGATTGGGATCTCTGACTATTTTGATATTGACGGCCCAGCCATCGCTATGAATTATGTCACTCGCGATACCTCAGGTGCGGTTTCGATGGAATTTCGTACGTTGTTCGCGCAGGAAATGGCGCGCAACGGCGTGCTGATGTCTTGGATTTCGGTAAGTCTCAATCACGAGGAGACGGAGTTGCATATGACGCTTGAGGCTGCACGCAAGGCGCTGCAGGTTTACGCTGTGGCACTAAATGATGGGGTGGGTCAGTTTTTGGAAGGTCCTGCGGTAAAACCTGTTTTTCGTAAGTACAATTGAGTGCGATAAATATGAGTGATAGCTTATCCTATAAAGCGCTTTTTGATCTGGATGGAAAGGTGGCGGTGGTTACAGGTGCGAACGGTATACTTGGGCGGCACTTCAGCGCTGGGCTCGCCGAAGCGGGTGCCGACTTGGCGCTGCTGGATTTATGCAGCGGGGGTATCAATGAGTTTGCGGCCGAACTAAGCGAACGATATGGAGTGCAGGTACAAGCTTTTACCTGCGATGTGTCCGGGCCTGCCTCAGTCAAGCAGGCGGTTGCCGAAGTTGTGACAACTTTTGGGAGTATAGATATCCTTCATAACAATGCAGCTGGCAAGTCAGATGATCTTGATGCATTTCTTGCGCCTTTTGAGGATTATTCCCTCGACCAATGGCGCCAGGTCATGGCGGTCAATCTGGATGGTATGTTTCTGATGGCGCAGGCCGTGGGAAAGCAGATGTTGAGGCAAGGCCGCGGCGGCAGTATCATTCAGACGTCCTCAATTTACGGTTTGATGGGCCCAGACCAGCGTATATACGAAGGCTCCGAGTATCTTGGACGTCAAATCAATTCCCCGGGGGTCTATGCTGCCTCCAAGGCCGGCATTCTCGGGCTGACGCGATATCTGGCTACATATTGGGCCGATAAGGGTATCCGAGTTAATTCTATTGCCCCTGGTGGGACGGAGAGTGGGCAAAGCGAAGAGTTCGTGCGCCGATATTCAGCCCGTATTCCTCTAGGGCGCATGGCTAGGCCACCCGAGATGGTGGGTGCGTTATTATACCTAGCCTCTGACGCGTCCAGTTACATGACCGGCCAGACGATTATCGTTGACGGTGGTTTAGACGCGTGGTGAAAGACGCCACCCCAATTAATTATTCCTTAACGAGGAATTTTCCGAATGAGTGAATTGACTTATTGCACTAAGTGCCTTAATCCTCAAACACGCCCGCGAATCACTTTTGATGACGAGGGAGTATGTAACGCATGTCTTACCCAGCAGCGCAAGGAAATCATAAATTGGGGCGATCGCTGGGACATGCTCAAAGATTTGTGCGATCAACAAAGGGGCCGAAACAATGATCGTCCGGATGTCATCGTGCCTTATAGCGGAGGGAAAGACGGCGCTTACATTGCTTACACTCTTCGGGAAAAGTTGGGAATGCGTCCGTTGTGCGTTACTGTGCGTCCGCCATTAGAAGATCCGGTAGGTGTCAGGAATATCCAGAATTTTATTGACCGTGGTTACGACCACATTATGATTACCCCTAACCGCACGGTAGAGCGAGCGATTGATAAAGAGAATTTCATTAACAAGGGAATTCCAATGCACGCTTTTATGATGGTCGTTCAGTCCGCTGTTATGCGCTGTGCTGTTCAGTTCGATATTCCGCTAGTGATGTTTGCCGAGGAGGGCGAGTCGGAAATGGGTGGAGACAGCGCGCTCGCCGATAGCCCCACTTACGATATTGAACATAGCATTAAGTTTTATCTAAGCGGTGTCGACCCAAAGAAATACTTGGAACAGTTTTCCGAAAAGGAACTTTATTGGTTTCTCCATCCGCCGGGTGGCGAATTGAAGCGGGTCGGCGCTCGTATTTCACATTGGTCTTTCTACCAGGAGTTCGTAAATTATAAGCACTACCTTGTCGCAAAAGAACACTGTGGCTTGGAAGAGAAAAAGGGGCGTGGTGTAGGTACTTTTGACAATTACTCGACAACAGATACGGAGATTATTTGGCTTTATTTTTATCTAATGTACTTAAAGTTCGGTTTCGGTCGAGCAACTAACGTCGTTGGTACTGAAATTAGGCGCGGTGCGATGAGCCGAAAGCAGGCGCTTAATCTAGTCAGGAAGTATGACGGAGAGTTTCCCGAGCAGTACATCGAGGCTTATTTGGGTTATTACGATATGACGCTTGATGAATTCAATGCCGTAATCGATAAGTGGGCTAACAAGGATTTATTCGAAAAGCAGAATGGTCGTTGGATTCCAACGTTTGTAGTTCGCTAAAATGTCGGACTTGTCCAAACATTACTTTTGCGTAGCAGGCAACGCTCGATTAAATTTTGAGAATGTGGATGCGAAAATAACGCCGTTCGTCTCTCGTCGATTGATCGACTTCGGTGCTCAGCATGAACACTGCACGGATTGGATAGAGTTGGAAAATCGCGTACAAAAACTGCTTGCCGAACCACCATTGGGCGTCAATTACATTGTTTTAGTTGATGTAATGAACCCATTCGTGGATAAAGATCTTGTATACAGAATGACCGAAACCGTCGAGCGTACTAGCGCATCTTTCAGCGTTTGCGATGGCGCTGTTCCTGGTACAGAAGTTCGGGCTGTTTTAGATGTATCGGATTGGCATGAATGCGCAGCGTCGTTTAGCCTCAACGACCTTGACGGGGGAGCTTTGGTGCGCTGGGAAACTCAGTCGCAGTTCAATAATCAATTAAATCTTTACAAATACAAGCGAATCAAACAATTTCTCACGTTGATAGATAAATTCGAGGACTTGTGCAGGTTTAGCATCCCTGAGCTTATGTCATTTCTCGCTACAGACGAGGTCTTCGCTCTTCTGACACGTTTTGGTGCTGATGTGCGTCAGATCGAATACTCTCGGTGTCCCCATTGCAAGGGCGACTTGCATACGCTTTCCAATACGATGTCTCAGCCAATGTGCGGTTATTTGCCATTTGACCGCCCTCTCTATCATGAGTGCGAGTCCTGTGGATTGGTGGTGCAATCGCCATCTGTGGATGAGAATGACATACATAAAATCTACGATAAATGGGACAAAGAGGATTTTGTTGTTTCTATTAACAATCCCTACACAAGCGAATCTGCTAGATGTGATTTATCGCACATCCTACCGTATTTGCCAAGAAACTCGAAAACTCTCGATCTTGGGGGAGGAATGGGTAATTTTAGCCGCTTTCTGTGTGCTACCTATCCGACTTGGGACGTAACGCATTCTGACTTTGAGATTAAGGCCGAGGCGTTTGAAGGAGCTGTCTCTCGTACATTGGATTTTACCCAAAGCGCTATTGGTACGGAACGGTACGAACTAATCACGGCGTGGGAGGTGATCGAGCATGTTCCCTACCACAAGCTTGAGTTTGTACTTCGTAATATTTGGGACGCACTTGTGCCGGGGGGGTTTTTTATTTTTAGTACTCCCGATTTTGACTCACCGTTATGTAAGAGCTTTGATTTTTACGCTATTTGTCCGCCTTTCCATTACCTCGTTTTTGGGCAGCGTTGGTTACGCAATTATTTTGTTTCGTCTCGAAATTTTGATGTTTTTGATGTGCGGCATTGCTCCGATTTTCTTGACGATGCCTTGAATTGGTATGACTACGGAAGTAAAACTTGCCCTTCCATCGCTTTGCGAGGAACGGCTGAGCTACTCCGTGCGGTATTCGCGCAGGATAAGGACAAAAAAATACGTAACCGATTGATAGCATCTGGTATGGGTACAGAAATCGTGATGACCTTACGTAAAAAGTAAGGCTTAAAAATTATGAAAGTTGTTATTGTTGATTATGGTCTAGGAAATTTATGGTCTGTTAGGAATGCTTTTGAGTTTATGGGAGCCGAGGTGACTGTAAGTTCTGATCCCGAGATGGTTTCGCGGAGTCAATGTATTGTGCTACCCGGTGTCGGGAATTTTGGGAGCGGCATGCGAAATCTGCGGACACGCGGTCTGGTTGATGCGCTTAACGAGGCTGTACTGGATAATGGTGCGCGCTTGCTGGGGATTTGCTTGGGTATGCAATTATTGGTTGACGATAGCGAGGAGGCGCCTGGCGTTCAAGGTTTGGGTTGGATTCCTGGAAAAGTTACACGTTTTTGTGAGGTGACTACGCGGTTACCTCACATGGGCTTTAACAGTGTAGTAACAACCCAGAGGAAAAAGAATTGTTTTCCGAGTATTCAAGATGAAACGCCTGATTTTTATTTCGTTCACTCCTATTGTGTGCAGCCTCGGTATGAGCGTCATGTGTTAGCTCGATCAACCTATGGCTCTGAGTTTGTCTCAGCAATTGGGAAAGACCTAGTTTTTGGTGTTCAATTTCATCCAGAAAAAAGTCAAAGCAGCGGTTTAAGGCTCATTGGTGATTTTTTGAAATCTGTTGCAAGAGAAAATCATGGTTAAGCCCCGAATGTGCTTTACTCTTTTGTATGCGGACGATAATTTCCACCTAAGCCGAAATTTTAGCCTACAAGAGGTCGGCGATCTTGACTGGCTTATGACAAATTATGAGTTTGAGTCGATCGTAAGATCGGTTGATGAGTTGCTAATTCTCAATGTCGGCAAGGGAGAGCTCGATTGGTCTCGATTTCTCAAGACTGTTCGGGAAGTGGTCAAGCATTGCTTCATGCCGGTCGCCGTCGGAGGCGGCATTCGGAATGCTGATCAGGCTCGGTTATTGTTTGAAAATGGTGCAGACAAATTAGTTCTAAATTCCGCTTTTTTCACGGAATCGGATTTGGTTACAGGCCTCGCTAAGCTCTACGGTGAGCAGTCCATTGTGGCTTCGATCGATTTTCGTCGTAACAATTCTGGTGTGGCGGAGGTTTTCATCGATGGTGGATCCCTCAATACAGGTTTGCCCTTGGCTGCAGGTGTGTCGGGGGCCGCCCGAAGAGGTGCAGGGGAGATTTATCTTACTTCAATCGATCGTGATGGAACCGGAATTGGGTACGATTTAGCAGCCCTTGAAATAGCATTTAAGTCTTGTGATTTACCCATCATTGCTGCAGGAGGTGCTGATACAACAGATCGTTTGGCAGAAGGAATACGATCCGGATTCGTTTCGGCGGTATCAACCGCACATCTCTTCAATTTCATGTGCGATGGACTTCGTGACTCTCGAGAGGAATTAATTAAAGACGGTATTACCCTCAGTAAGTGGAGTTTCGGAGATTTAAAATCATGCTAATTAAGGGGCAGAATACATACATGGAGCTTTTTGAGCGCCAACATCTAGATGACCCCGTTTACTATGCTTGGTTGTGTGATTTGGATGTCGTTCGCTATATTGGGCGTGATGAGCTCCTTACAGGTGTCTCGTTTTCGGAGGTTGAAGATTACGTCAAGCATCTTTGGTCCAATGAAAATTGTTGGTTTTTTGCCGTTCATCACGCTCAGTCCGGCAGTTTCATTGGAACAGCAAAAGTTAATTTTTTCAGTGAGCGCGGTCGCCGTATCGGAGTCGCCGATGTTGGTATCATGCTAGGCGATCGAACCTTCTGGGGCAGGGGTCTAGCTACCGATGTCTTGCGTGCCGTATCTAAGTTCGCTTTTGATGAACTTGGCGCTCGCAAGCTTTCGGCTGGAGCTATGTCACCCAATGTGGCTGTGCTTAAGGCTTTTTTTCGCGTCGGTTACGTCGAAGAGGGCCGTTTGCGGCAGCATTTACCTCTTCAGGGTGATTATTGTGAGCACATATTACTTGGTTGCTTCAAGAATGAGCTTCTCTTAAGTCCCTCATCACCAACCTCATGATAAATCCTATGCGTGTTTTACTTGTGATTGACTCCTTCGAGCGGGAATTTCTTGCCATGCGGCTCGTTGCTGCGGCACTTGAAAAACATAATGTCGAGGTTCGCCTGTGCTGTCGTCAGGTTCTTGGCATGGTCTTTAACCGCTTTCAGCCCCATGTCGTACTTTTGCCAAAGACGCATAAAATAATCGAGTTAGATGCGATTCATCGCAGTAGTGTTGTGATTTTGTGCCAGGCTGAATCTTTCGTTGGTAGCTTAGACTCTTTTAAATATTTGTCGGCACACTTACGAAAGGAGTTCGTTGATCTTGTGTGTTGTTGGGGCTCTTTCGATTATGATTTTTACATAGAGAATAAAGTATTTCCGGCAGGCCGAGTATTTGTGACCGGGCATTCGATGAATGAAAGCTGGTACTTGCCGCCTCCTGAGAAAAAAAATTTAAGTGTTAATTTAGTTGTAGGTATCACCTCTAGTTTGCGTGCTTTTACGCATAAGGCGCTAGGTCTGAATTGCAACCCTTTTAAGTCTATCATTGGAATCGAAGAAGTAGGCGACAGCGGTTACTTCTTGCCGCCGTATCATGCCGAAGACTGGATTGCCTTTGAGGCGTCTTGGGTTCGAGTCGTTCATCAAATAATAAAGGAAAACCCAGATATCCAGTTCAGTTTGCGTCCACACCCACTCGAGAATCCAGTCCACTATAAAGCGTTCGAACGATTTCCTAATTTAATAGTTGATTCTCGTGGAAACATAGCCGAATGGCTCACCACGCTGGATGCGATGTGCAGCTCTTATTCTGGTTCGATGCTTGATGCGTACTTTCGCGAAATACCGGTCGTATCGATTCGTAATTTGATACCCAGTCATATTTTGGAAGGTATACACCCTTCAATTACCGGCATTCCCCATGAAAGTCACTTTGTTGCCCCAAATGATATAACGTCCTTACGCCATGAACTTCATAAGCCTTGGCGAGCTAATTGCGACCTAGATGCATTAGGTAAGCGGGTTTTTAATTTCCCAGATGAGAGACGACCGAGTGAGCGTCTGGCAGATACCATAGTCCAGAATGCTCCACCGATATATGCCGCTAAAAGTGCATTTGAATCCGTGCCCGAAAGCCGTTTTGAGCGCTTATGTGGTCCTTTTGGTTGGGCGCCTGATCTACGGTTGGCGATGCTACAGTGGAGAGATTTTATGGTGGGCACAAATATCTCTTCTGCGGCTTATGGTCGTCATCGTTTTTTGCAGAATCGAAAATCTAACGACATATTTGAGAAGATTTCAAACCTTTGAAGCCGTTACATAAAGTCATCGTTATTACCCAAAATGTCGATTGAAGCCCTACTCGATTTATTGCTTGTGAGAATACCGCTGCGTTTTTTTAAAAAGAACGTAGTCTCAAGCATAGGGGCTAGTAAGCGGGGAGTTGGGCGCCGTGCGCTAATATATTTTAAGACGGACCCGTTATTTTCTTGCCGATTACGTAATGCATATGTGCATACGAACAACGCAGAGATCATTGCGATCGTCGGTATATTAAACCGATTAGGCTTTGTCGTTGATCTAGTAGATCGTGACGCTACTTTGGCAGATATTAAGCCCTTGATGGAATATGACTATGAGGTGTATGTGGCAAATGCGAATGTGGTTGGGTAAGGAAAACAATTCACACGTTTTAGCTTACGCACGCGCAAAGAGCAGCGAAGCGTTTACTGCTAACACGCTAGCACACGCTGTAAATGGCACTTAGAAACACATAGGCACAAGTGGCGCAACGTTGCATAGCGGCAGGGAAACAGGACTAACAAACTTAACAGAACGCGACATTGATTTGCGTCTTACTGAGCTTAAAGCGGCGGTTGAGTTGGTTTATATTTTTATAATTTTTTTACACATAATGCAAAAATATAATGCGACATAGGCCCAAAACCTGTGTGTAAAATTTCGTCATTCATTGAAAAAATAAAGACTTTAGAAAAATAATTCAACATTAGTTTCTTTAATTCATTAGTTGTTTTGCAATTTACGTGCCCCTCTTTACTTATCTTAGATGCATATAACTGCGATTCTAGTGACGGCATCCCAATTATCAAGTCGCCATTTATATCTAAAGATTTTGTAATATTTGTGATGAAATTGTTTTCAAGTTCTTTTGGTATGTGCTCTAAAACGTCAAGGCAAAAAGCTCCATCAAAATCGTCATTCAAACAATCGTTTATAAAATCTTTCGCGATAAAATTTATTTTATTTGAAAATGCGTGTGTGTTTTTTAACTCAATAACGAATCTGTTATCTAAATCTGTAGCTGTAACTTTTTCAACAGTTTGCGCAACCAATGAAGTTCCAAACGCATCACCACATCCAATTTCAAGAACATTTTTATAACCCTCAAACATTTTTGAGACAAATTTATATCGTGACAAAGTAAATAACAAATGCTTGGGATCTACAAGATATGCATGCTGTGTTCTAGGGCCAAATTTAACTTCTGAACTTTCAATTATTTTTCGATTTATTCCAAATTCTCTCTTTCTCTGTTCGTCTGTCATCGCCGTTCTCCTTTGTCCTAACTTAAAGACGTTTAATTTAAGTGTAACAAGTGCTTGTGGGAAGCGAAACAAGCATCCTAAAAATCTTATCAATATCAGAACTCGTTGATTTTTTAGGCTAGGGCGCGTCATATGCTAAAAAATTTAACTCAATAGCTTTTTAGCAGCCTAAGTTCCCTCCTCAAATCAAATATTTCCCTAACGACCCGTTGATTGATGCCGGAGCGTTTTCTTGTTTTTGGGGCTTAAGTGGCGGAAGCCTAAATATCAAACAAGAGCTTCGTTGTTGTGGGAATGGAAAGAATGGAACGGTAGGAAGAATATCTATCCCATACAAAAGTAGTGATCAAATGGATAAGTTTGATGAAGAAATTTATTCATATGTTAGCTTGAAAAATATAGGTAAAAGAGCTGGTCTAGTGTTGGACAACCAGACGGTGAACAGCTAAGCGCTCAGTGAATGGGTTAGCGAGATGATATGTCTATTAAAGTTGTTCGTAAAGTCACAAAACGCTACATTAATTTACGTCCTTCTATGATGAAAGTGGTTGTTAAGTTGGTTTAGCAAATTATTGATTTGGGAATCCATCGTAGGTAAGGCTTTTGAGGATATATAAAGAAGGCATCAAGAGGCGTTTTGGCAATCAATCGATAACCAAAAGACGTTAAATATTCAACAATTTCATTACCAAAAATTTTATAAAGAGATAAATTTTTTGTTTCTATTACTATTACGCCTGGCTTCCACAACTTCAAATTTGCACCTACTAAGCAATTCAAATCTTCACCTTCAATATCAATTGACAAAAGATGAATTTCTTGTTCTTGAAAATATTTATTTTTCAATTTTTCAAGTGTAGTGGTTGTCGCTCTTCTCGTGATTATTTCGTCCTTCGTATATCTGCTTTCATATCTTTGAATAGAAGATGAGTCCATACTTGATAACGTATCATCAGGATAAATGGAAAATTCAACCTCTTTAGTTGAATCAGATACGAGCTCTGTTAAAAAAACATCGAGTGGGCGACTTCTTTTCCATAAAATTTCAAATTCATCATTTCCATCAATTGCTAATCCGCGCCATCCTTTCTGATAAAAGTAATTTGTATTATTTTGAATTGTTGGATGATTAGCTCCTACATCAATGTATTTTCCTCGTGAGACATTTCGAAGTAGTGATGAAACAATTAAATCAGAACCCTCAAAGCTATAGCTACTTTTTGAGTGAGGTAAAAAGGTCGCCAGTGAATTGTATTTAGCAGTGGTTGATTCTGCAGTAGGGGTTGAAATAATCTTGCCAAGCATGCTTGGGTCTGAAGAGAATAATTTCTTTGCGTATTCATAAAATGAAATTTCTTCTCTACCACCTAATTGGAAAATGCCGCTCTGCCTACGTTCGATTAAAAGCTTTATAGAATTAATTACATCTTCAATTTCTATTGGTGAAATAAGACGGTTGCTAAACGCTTGGATTTCGTTTCGGTTTTCAGCGGCAGCCTTCCAGTTTTGAATAAATGGAGTGCTGTCGGTAATTACTTTAGTTAGGCGCAAAATGCAGGCATCGTTTTGCGACAAGTCTTGAATATATTTTTCTACGTTTAGCTTAAATTCGCCGTACTTAGTAATGGGGTTCGCCGCTTCTGTATGTCTATAGAATGGTTTCTTGCCATCAAAGACGGCGTTAGATGAGAGAAAGATTACGAAGCATTTAGAGAGAACACACTTTTCTATGAGTGCTATTGTATTTGTTAAGTTGATTTTTTCGCACTTTTCAGGCTGAGACTCACATTCCGCAATGTTTGTTATTGCGGCGCATATGATGACGCATTCGAATTTGAAAAAATCTATGTTTAAGTTGGGTTCAGATAAGTCAAAATATAATAAATTCTTATCTTTTTTTTCAATGTTTCGTGTTGTTCCGAAAACAGTATAGGATTCTTTGCGTAGCTGTTTTATGAGTGCTGATCCAATTTGACTATTTGCGCCAACAACAAGAACGCTTTCAGCTTTACTATTATGTTCGTTACTTAGTTGGCTTATTTCTTGCTGTGTGTCTTTTTCCATTGCTGTTATCTTGCTGTTCTCTTTTGAACTAATGTGTAGACAATGATTTTACGTGTAGTAAGTGGTTGTGAGAAGCGAAAAAGCAGCCCAAAAAGTTGTTAGAAAGTAAATGCAGTTGGTTTGATTTTATTGGGTTTTGTGCTATTTGTAAGAAAAAAAAATCGAAAGTAGTCAACTTTTATATTTGATAGCGATGAGTAAAAAAGCGAAAATAGCCAGCTTAGGAGGCAATGCAGTCATATTTCAAAATAACTATGATGTGCGGGAATTCCGTATATACGTCCAACAATCACGTAGATATGTGGAAAAATTTCTTGTTAAGTGCGCCCCTTCCCTACTTAAGGCTAAAGCTAGGTTTGAGTCTATTCCCGAAAGCCGTTTTGAGCGCTTATGTGGTCCTTTTGGTTGGGCGCCTGATCTACGGTTGGCGATGCTACAGTGGAGAGATTTTATGGTGGGCACAAATATCTCTTCTGCGGCTT
>Ga0255783_10000430_pt1 | contig 48595 bp, 35 predicted proteins | sample 011ome_22_FD_179981 | JGI IMG/M metagenome (GOLD analysis project Ga0255783, IMG submission 179981) | Coastal salt marsh microbial communities from the Groves Creek Marsh, Skidaway Island, Georgia - 011507BT metaG (version 2) | ecosystem: Environmental > Aquatic > Marine > Intertidal zone >... | reverse complement strand
TTTCCCCTCTTCTTTTTTTTTCCCTCTCTCTTGACTGACTTCCGCGGAGAACGCGGAAAGAAAGACGGACGAAAGAGTGCAGAAGAGGTCAATGGGACGGAAGAAAATCCGCATCGAACGCATTAAAGACGAACGAAATCGACAGGTGACGTTTACGAAACGGAAAAACGGTTTGATGAAGAAAGCGATGGAATTATCGGTTTTGTGCGATTGCGACATCGCTTTAGTCATCGTCAACTCGAACAATAAAGCGTTTCAGTACTCTTCGAGCGCGAAAGATGGAGAGATTGAAAGCGTCTTGGAGAAGTACAGGAAAGCAGCGATGAAGAAAGTGGTTAATAATAATAATAGCGGTGGTGGTGGTAATAATGCTGCGGCGAGTAGAGGGAGTGCTGGCGGTGACGGCGACGGCGACGGCGGCGGAAGCGGCGGCGGGAACGGGATGACAAACGTGGCGGAGAAGAGGTCAAATAAGGATTTGTTTAAGCAGCACTTCGCGGAACAGAGTTTAGTGGATACCGTAGGAGAGAGAAAGGAGAAGAAAAAAGACGAGAAAGCGCCGAAAGGGTCGTTGGATACGGACGACGACGAGCAGGATGAGGACAGCGGAAGCGAGAGCGACGACGACGAGGAAGAAGAGGAAAAAGAAAAAGTACAAACGGAAGCGAACAACGAAAAGAAACAGACGACGGCGAAGAAGCGCGCGAAAGGCAACGCGGAAAATGAAGAATTAGCGCCGGAAGAAATAGAAAAGTCAAAGAGTAGGATCGTAGCGCCTACAGTGGTAACGACCAAACTCGTCGCACCGAAGAAAGGCGGCAGAGTAGATGTCGACGAAAAAAGAGAAGAAGAAATTCCGATACGCCAAGCCTCGCTCGCAGCGGCGCGGTTCCCGTCGCTACAAACGACGACAAAAACGACCGGTGGTGGTAATGGTGATGGTAAAGGTGATGGTAAAAAGAAGAAAAAGAAAAAGAAGCAAAGCACGGAAAAGATTATTAGCAGTTACGACGAACGCTCGGCGCGAGCGGCGAGGAAGTTACGACTCGAAGCGAAGAAGCTCATCGGGAGCGACTGCGATGATGACGACCACGACAACGATCTTCGAACGAAGGTGGATTTCGACGCAGAGGAAACGACAATCGACGAACTTTCGAGTCCAATGAAGAAAGCACGCCGCCTTAAGATGTGGTCGTCGGATAATACTCGGGAAGCGCTCGCGAGAGAATCCTCCAACGCCGCTACGACATCGAAACAAAAGGAAGGACATCGTCATCATCATCATCAAACGCGTCCATTGTCAGCACGCGGTAACGGCATTGGGTTCTTCAACGGTGGATTCCGACTGTGGGGCGGCACTGGCGGAGACAATAATAGTAAGAAGAGAAAGAACGCTACCGCGATAGATTCAAGCGCTCATCATAGTTTCAATCTCGACGGGATTTTATCGCCTACAGCCACCGCGCTCGCCGGTTTACCATCGCCGATGATGTATTCCCCGAATACTAATAACAATAACAATAACAACAACAACAACGACTCGACCATGACGATGTTCAAATCTATCTCTGGCTCCGGCGGATTGCTTTCTTACTTTCTCGGAAACAACAACGTCTCGAACGCAAACGCCAAAGATGATGATAGAAACGCCATGGGATTCTACTCCTCGGACATGATTGTGTCACCGCCGACGATACCTTCTCTTCCTATAAGAACGATGAATATACAAAAAGGCGATAACAAAAACGACGACGACGACGACGGGAAGAAGAACGATACCACCCAAAATCTCACCTTCCCTCAAAAGCGGAAACTCTCCGTGGAAATCCCGCCTCGCGGCGTACCCGCGGTGAGGTCGTCCTCCTCCGCCATGATGGGGGAGCTCCTCAAATCACCAACCGCATCCTTTCTCTTCTCCCCGACCCCTCGCAAAGCCGGTTTCATCTCCCCTGGCCCTTTGACCGCTTTACTCCACTACGACGAGATGGAGCGAAGAGAGCGATTGAAAAAAAACGGCAAACTGAGCAGCGATTTCTTCGCGATGCCGCTCGACGAAGAAGAACAAGAACAAGAACAAGAACAAGAACAAGAACTTTTCTTTAAAGAAGAAGAAGAAGATTTGGGAGACACCAACAAAGACGACGACGAGGAAAAGAAAAAGAAAAAGAAAACGACGAAGAGCGGCAAAAGTGTCGTCAAAAAAGGCAGCGCGAGCAGATTGCCGTGGATGCACGTCGACGACCTCTGGTTGTTCGGAGGAGCAACGGGATCTGGAGATTTGATGAAAGGCGATCGATGAAAGGAGATGATAAGAGAGAGAGAGACTACTCATACTCACGGAAAAAGGAGATTTTTATATCCAAGACCTTTCGTGTTGGGCAGAGCAAAGCAAACAATACTAATAAGAACGCATCATCGAAAACGCTTTGGATGATGTTGGCACCATCGGTGTGCAACAACGCGTGCATTAATACTATTCTGTTCTCCCCTTAAAAAAGAGTCCAATCATCAGCGTTGTATTCAACAGAGCAGCAGACACTACTAATACTAACACATCGAAACCGCTTCGGATGATGCCGTTGGCATCTGACGCTCGCGTATTTTTGTGTTCTTCTCGCCTTAAAGAGTCCAGTCAGCATTCTTTCTAATTTATCCCTCACTCACAAACATCATCACAAACATCATCAAATGTTCTTTTCCGTCTCGCGCCACCTTTTGTCGACGACGACTGACTCGTTTTCGTTCCGTCCTTCGAAACCGCGCGTTCGTTTTGATGGTCGTCTTCACGCTGCCGCCGCTCGAGACAAAAAGACGACGGTCACACCGTTGAGATATGGTTTTCCCGGGGAAAATCAACATCACCAACAACGCCGGAAGGAAAGAACGACAGCACGAGCAGCGGGAGGAGGGAGCGCGCAAACGAAAAAAGAGAAGAAAGATCCCGCTCGCGCTTTGCGAACGTTATTAAACGGTCCCGCAATCGTCCAAGCGCCGTGCGCGCACGACGCTTTATCCGCACGTTTAATCGAACGCGCTGGGTTCTCGGCAGCTTTCATGTCAGGCTTTTGCGTCTCGGCGTCGCACTTGGCGTTACCGGATGTCGGTTTGATTTCTTACGCGGAGATGCAAGACGTGGGTGGACGGATATGCGACGCGGTCAGTCCGAATTTTCCAATCATTGGAGATGCGGACGATGGGTACGGGAACGCCATGAGCGCGAAACGAACGGTGGAAGGGTACATCAAAGCCGGGTTCGCGGGGATTTTAATCGAAGACCAGATGGCGCCGAAACGGTGCGGACACACCGGTCCGAGACCTGTGTGCGATCGAGAGACGAGCGTGGCGAGAGTTAGAGCCGCGTGCGACGCGAGAGATGAAAGTTTAGAAGATATCGTGGTGTTCGCGAGAAGCGACGCGAGAAGTTCCATGGGTTTAGACGAGGCTTTGGAACGAGTCAAAGCGTACGTGGACGCCGGCGCGGACGCGGTGTTCATCGACGCGTTACAATCGAAAGAGGAAATGCAACGCTTTTGCGACGCGTGTCCAGACACGCCGAAAATGGCCAACATGTTAGAAGGCGGCGGCATGACGCCGATTTGTCAACCGAGAGAGTTACACGCCATGGGGTTTAAAATCGTCGCCTACCCGTTGTCGATGTTAGCGGTGAGCGTAAAAGCGATGGAAACCGCGTTGCAAGGAATAATGTTCGAAGGGTACCCGGACGAAGAACTTCTGCCGACGTTCGAGGAGTTGAAAGACGCGGTTGGAATGAACGAATATTTAGAGGAGTCCAGGAGGTACAAATTAGGAAGCAGCTCGAGGACGCCGGCGTAATACGAAGAGCGACGAGCGATGAGAAGAAGGATATACACACTACTCTAGTTCAATTTCTAATACACATTACGCATCATTCTTTCGATCTCGCGCTACTCCTCTGCAAACACACATCGTCATCGCCCTCCTCCTACTCCTCCTCTCTTCACCTCCTCGTTCGCCCACTCCATTTCCGTCAGCATCTTCGCCACGGTCAGTCGTAGCTCTTGAAACATTTCCAAAGACATTTCGAACGTCGTCTCTTTGTTTTCATCATCGCCTTCCTCTAAAGTCATCAAAACTGTCGGTCGTAAAACTTTCTTCGCCTGGGACGAGGACACGGTCACGTCGATTCTCCACGCGCAGGAGATCGATCGTGACGACGGTGTCGAAGACATGAGAGTCTGGTCTCGCTTCTTTGCCCCTTCTTTCACGTTACAGAATGTGTGCGTCAATTGGAGTCGCTCGAGGTGGAACGGGTGGAGATACCCTCGGATGCAGTTTACTGCGAATGGGAACGCACAAAAGACTCTGGTCGCTGCGTCGGAACAGTCGCGAAGTGGTGATGGTATCGCGAGTGCGGGTGCAACTTCTGGTGAAAGTATAAAGCGCAAAAATGGGGAAATTTCGGATTCCGAAATGCTTCATTTGTTCCCAAACCGGAATACTTTATTCAAGGATGACGAATAGCAGACGGAAGAATAAACACCCGAAGCGCGCGGAAAACGTAAAGACGGTGGTGGTGGTTACGAAAACGAGTGGTGGTGCGAGAGAAGAAGAGGGAGAAGGAGACGAAGACGTGGAGCGATTGCGGAGGATGCTCATGTGCGTGCCGTGTGACGATGGTGTGGAACAGAATCATCAGATGAGGAAAGAAGAAACTGCTATTCTTGCTAAAGGAGTGAAGAGAAAGAGAGGGCAACACGAGTGCGATGTTTGCGAGAAGGTGTTTCTTAGTCCATCCAAATTGGCCGTACATATGCGTACGCACACGAACGAGAAACCGTTTGAATGTGATGTTTGTGATAAAGCTTTTAGTGAATCTGGTAGTTTGAAAACCCACATGCGTATTCACACGAACGAGAAACCGTATGAATGTGATGTGTGCGAGAGACGTTTTACTCAATCTCAACATTTGAAAGCCCACAAGCGTATTCACACGAACGAGAAACCGTACGAATGCGATGTGTGCGATAAAGCTTTTCGTGATTCTGGTGATTTGAAAAAGCACAAGCGTACTCACACGAACGAGAAACCGTACGAGTGTGATGTGTGCGAGAGACGTTTTACTCAATCTAGTAGTTTGAAAACCCACATGCGTATTCACACGAACGAGAAACCGTACGAATGTGATGTGTGCGAGAAGCGTTTTCGTGATTCTAGTACTTTGAAAAAGCACATGCGCATTCACACGAACGAGAAACCGTACGAATGCGATGTGTGCCAGAAGCGTTTTCGTCGATCTGATCATTTGAAAGGACACATGCGTACTCATCAACAGTAGCTCTTTTATATAGTCCTGCGTGTGCACACAAACCCGTTTGTATTACATGCTACCGAACAAATCAAACGAAAAACACATTTCCGGTTTCGCCCGCGTCCCTCCTCTTCCGCAGGCGAAGCGATTCTTCTTTTTCTTTGTTCCTTCATCACATCTCTTCATTTTTTTCCGTTTAAAATCATCGTCATACTTTTGCACACGATTACACTCGCGGCTTTTCACACGCAAAAGAGAGGGAGAGAGAGCACGAAGAGGACGCGGTGCAGAACGACGCACGCGCGCGTAACCTTCTTTCGAGAGAGACGAGGAATATGTTTGGTGCCGCGAACAACAACACCAACACCAACGCCGGTGGTGGACTCTTTGGTGGCGGATTGAATCAAAATCAAGGAGGAGGAGGTTTGTTCGGCTCAAACAATAACAACAATAACAACAACAACACCAACGCTCCCGGGATGTTTGGACAACAACAGCAAAGTGCTGCTCTCGGTGGTGGTGGTGGTGGAGGACAAGGGTTGTTCGGAAACGCCGGGAATAATAGTACTCCTTTTGGAACGAATTCGAATCAAAATCAAGGAGGAGGAGGAGGTTTGGGCGGTGCGTTCGGAGGAAACAATCCAACGCAGACATCGACATCGAGTGGATTATTCGGGAATACGAACAACAATACTCCTCAGCAACAACAAGGAGGAGGAGGAGGAGGGTTGTTTGGGAACACCAACACCGCGGGTTTCGGGCAACAACAACAACAACAACAACAACCGGCCCCGGGAGGGATTTTTGGGAACGCGAATACGAGCGCTGCTACTACTCAGGGAGGACAAGGAGGAGGAGGATTGTTCGGGAAACCTCCAACGAGTGGTGGTGGAGGGTTGTTCGGAGGGGGAGGTGCTGCAGGTGGATCGAGTTTGTTCGGAAAACCGGCTGGTACGACGAGCACGATAGGCGCAGGAGGAGGACTTTTTGGCGGAGGAGGAGGAGGAGGAGGAGGAGGATTATTCGGCAATGTGAATACTGCGAGCGGTAATCAACCAAACCAAAGCAGTGGCGGTAGTCTCTTCGGCGGAGGATTAGGACAACAACAACAACAACAAACGAACACGACGCCTTCGTTGTTCGGTAATCGACCGTCGCCTCTCGGCGCGACGCAACCGCAAAATCAACAAGGACTCACGCAGTTTCAGCAACAACAAAATGCCTTCTTTAACGTTCCGGAATCAATCACGACGCAAGCGCAAGGCGGTCCGACGTTATTCGGCGGCAACTTAGCGCCGTCGGAAGCGCTGCTCAGGGCGCGACAACAAAGACACTTAGCCAGTCAACCGCCGGCGAGCGGGACCACTTTAGAACCGGTCAAAGAGTTACACGACGTCATGAACGCGTATAACCCGCAACATCCGGAGTACAGATTCAAAGCTTTCTTTTACAACATCGCGCAAGATCCTCGACAGAAAGTGAAAATTCAAAACATCGACGAACGGACGTGGCACGAGTTGCTCGATAAAGTCGGCGGCGAAGAAAACGAGAATGGATTGTGGCCGTGTCGAGTAGACGGTTTCGACGGTTTGTATCAGCGAGAACAAGCTCAGGAAGAGGAATTGAAATCGCAAGAGGCGTTCGTCAACGCGTACAACCAGTGCATACGCCAAATCAACAGCTGGAAAGAAGGCTCGTACGAAGTGAGGCGAACGCAGTGCGAACGCCGACGCGAAGAACACGCGCACAGAGTGTTGAAAGTCATGCGAAAACTGGAATCGTTCAGAGCGGCGTATCACAGAAGAGTGAACCCGCAACTGAGCATGAGAAGAGGTGGCGGTACTGCGTACAATCGAGGCGCGGTGAATGGTGGATCCACGTTCGCGTCGAAAGAGGAGCGAGAGTTGTTCGAAGTTTTGCAAAATCTGAAGAGAGCGTTGGACGGTTCCGGTAAGGAAAGTTTGAGTCGACAGGCGCAACAGTTGACCACCACCGCGAGAGTGAAAACGCAAGAGTTATCGAGGCAATTAGCGACGTCACCTTTACGAGGTGGAGGAGGTAGTTTATTCGCGGGCACTACTACCGCAAACAACGGTGGATACGAGATCAACCACCAAAGGACGACGACATCTCCTCCTTCTTCGTCCGGACAACAACAAACGAAGAACAAGAAAAAATCCAACAAACCAGTCCTCCTCCAACCGTACGACCGCGAGCGCGCTGAAGTCACCAAGACTGACTTGGACGACCTCTCCTCGCACAAAGACGTCGTCGACCACCTCGCTGGAAACATCAAATCCATGAGAGAAGATTTAACCCGAATGTGTTTAGCGTACGGTTTGCAACCGGTCATTTCTGCGACGACGACGGATCCTCTCTCGTTTCAGCCGCAGCAGCAATATCAACAACAATTTCAACAACAACAACAAAACCCCGCTGCTTTAGCCGCGCATCAGTACGGAACGACGACGACGCCCACTCGGTCCACATTTTTTTAATAATAATAAATATATAGAATAATACTCTACGAACGCGACGCCGTAAAAGTTGTTTCACAGCAGAACAGACAGGAGCCACAGCAGCATGCGCAGCAAGACACACTTTTTTATTTGAACCCACACGCCGAGAACACGCGAGAGGAAATGCATTTTGACACCGCTGCTTTTTTTTTCTTTTTTGTTTGTGTCTCTATTGCGTCAGATGGTGAAAAAGATCTCCACTTAAATCTCTCGTATAAAATTTTGGCCTTTTTGCTCCATTTGTAACAACTCTCTTCAATACTCCTCCGCGCGCATTCATATTAACACGCACAAAACGGAGCGTTGAAACAAAAGAATACCACTCGACTACTCACAACAACAAAACAAAAAAGATGTGCGCCGCGTGTCGAAGAGCAGCGGGTTTGCTTTTGAAGCAACGCCCTTCGTCGTCGTCGCATACGTCGTCGTCCACGTCCATTTTTTCTCGCACGCATCGCATCGTCGATGGAAAAACCGACGTGTTTCGCTCTGCGGCGATATCGGGAACGTCATCCACGATGCACGCGAGAACGCACTTTACGTTTCACACGAACGCGAGAAACGAGGAAGAACACCGAGACTCGATGAAAAGGATGAGTAAAACGCGCACCTTTCACTCCACCTCGTTCGCGGCCGGAGGCGTTTCGACGCAAAACGCGCGAGCTGAAAAGAAAAGATTTAGCGCAGAAGCAGCGACGACGTCAACGGAAGAGGAAATGGTGGAAACGGACGTGCAGACGGCGAAAAAAGACGAGACGAAGATGAAAAAATCCGCGCAGTCGTACATGCTGGCGCACCCGACGTACGATTTCGGGTTCATCGAACAACTCAAACCGAAACACCGACCACCGCAAGGCGCGAGAGATTACGTGTCTATGTTCGCGGTCTGGTCCGCTCGGAAAGGGTTCGATACGATCACGAGCTATTCGCACGAGAAGAGCTTGACGAAAGATCAGTGGTTGTTTCGGTTTATATTTTTAGAGACGGTGGCGGGGATTCCTGGGATGGTGGCGGGAATGTTGAGACACATGAACTCGTTGAGGCTGTTGAGACACGATAACGGGTGGATTCACACGTTGTTGGAGGAAGCGGAGAACGAACGAATGCACTTGATGACTTTTTTGAACATGAAACAACCGTCGATTTTCTTCCGAGCGGGCGTGTTGGCCGCGCAAGGGGTGTTTTTTAACGCGTTTTTCTTTAGTTATTTGATCTCGCCGAGAACGTGCCACCGATTCGTCGGGTATTTAGAGGAAGAGGCGGTGAGAACGTACACGCACGCGTTGAACGATATCGACAGCGGAGGAACCGACGCCAGGCAATGGGCCAAGGAAAGAGCGCCGAAATTGGCCATCGAGTATTGGAAAATGGACGAAGACGCGACCATTCGAGACGTATTACTCGCCGTCCGAGCGGACGAAGCCAGTCACGCGCACGTCAACCACACGTTTTCCAGCATGGGCACGACGCAAAAGAACCCGTTCGTGAAAGGCGAGAGTCATTTGCCGGAAAACTTTGTCGAACCTCCACCCGGGTTCGTCCCGAGCGAAGAAAATCGAGTCGCCAAAGACGCCGATTCGTTCTAAGATATACTAAAATTATATACTATCTATAACGTGTGCGTGTGTTAATAATCGAGAGAAAAGAGAAGTTAAACGCAGTTTGAGAGGAGAGAATTGAAGTGTATACCATTTAGAGTCAGCACACGAACCACCTTGTAAATACGCGCAGATACACAAAAATCGAAGCCTTCTCTTCCTCACTTTTATTCGTACACGAATTCAATTCAACAACAACAACAACCTGCCGCTGCTGCTGCTCGTAAAACGCGCTCCTCACGTCGAACGACGATATGAACAACAACAACAACAAGCGTCACAAACCTAATGATACTCCTGATACTCCTGATGGAGTAAATGGTGGTGTAATCAACCGCCAGTTAACGTTCCAAACGAGAAAAAAAATCGACGACGCCGCCTCCCGAAACGATCGACGTTTAGCGTTTACCACCTACGACGAAAGCAAAAACAACCCCGCGATTGCTCTCCCGATGCACACGCTGAACGTATTGTTGCATCTCTGCTCTGCTAACGATGAAAATGATTCTTTTTCGACGAAAGAAGAGGATAAGGAAAGAGCGGAAGAGATTTTCTTTCGTTTGATGAAAGACTCCGAGGAAGAGGAGGACAAACATCAACAAGGGAGAAGGAAAACGGAGATGAGCTACACGGCGATGGCGAGAGTGTACGCTCGAAACGGCGAATTCGAGAAAAGTTTCGAGATGGTCGATTTGTGCAAAAACGGAGGAGCTTTAGGAAAAGGAAAAGATGGAGGAGGGAAGAAGACGCAACAAAAGCTGACGCCAAAGTTGAGGACGTACGCGCCTTCCTTGCGCGGGTTCTGCGAGAGCGGGAACTGGAAGCGAGCCGAAGACGTGTTCGAGGCGATCGAGCGAGAAGGTTTGGAGTGCACGGAGATGGAATTTACGGCGATGATGAGCGTGTACGGGAGAGAGAAGAAGACGTGCGAGGAGAATGGGTTTAGGATGTTGAGGAAAATGAAGTCGAAAGTACGAACGTGCGGGAAGGAGTTGATTGAAAGCGTGGAGAGATTTTTCAAAGCCGAGCCGAACGCGTGGCGGTGCGAGACGGTGGAAAACGTGGAGAGTAGCTCCGGACGGTTTGAAGTCTCCTCCGAAAACACTATTATTGGTAGTAGCAGTGATAATAATAACAATAATAATAATAATAATAGTAATAATAGCGAGAAGAAGCAAACGTTCAACTTGAAACGAGTGGGGTTGAACGAAGTCGAATCGAAAGAGCTGATTGCCTCGGTCGGGAAACTCGCTCGAGAACGCGAAGCCGGCGCAAACTTTGACGATTTTTGCAATTGGTTGGAGGCGCGAGAGGCGAAGGTACAATGCATCGTCGACGGAGCGAACGTCGGGATGGCGAACCAGAATTTTGCCGGCTCGAGGTTTCATTTCGGCCAATTAGATAACGTCGTCGAAGAGTGTCGACGGAGATACTGTGTTTGTTCGACGAGCGACGCGAGCGAGGCGTCGAAGCAACGCCCAGTCGTCTTCCTCCACCAACGCCGCACGAAAGACCACGCGGCAAAGCACCAGTTTGGCGAAAAAATACTAAACAAACTGAGACAAAACAAAGAGATATTCGTCACGCCGCACGGCTCGAACGACGATTGGTATTGGCTCTACGCCGCGTTAGTCGCCGGGGAGGACGCAGTTTTAATCTCAAACGACGAGATGCGCGACCACGTGTTTCAAATGCTCCCGGATCCTAACTTGTTGAGACGATGGAAAGAGAGACATCAGGTGCGATTTAGCGTGACGAAAGGTGAGGTAGAGCTTTACGAACCGGCTGTGTTTACCACGTGCATACAAGAAAACGAGGAGGAAGAGTATTGGATGATCCCCTTCGTCGAAGACGACGACGAGGAGAAAGAAAACGACGACGACGACGACGACGACGACGAGAAATGGCTCTTTTGCTGCAAGAAGCAATAATAATACTGCGGTAGAAATACCAGTACTACTAGTAATCTATCGTCTCCGTAATAAGAAGCTCTATCCTAATAATAAACTAATAATAGCGAAGCGACGCTCAAAACTCTACGACTAAAAATACGTACTCCTCCGAGGACATATCCTCGTCAATCTCACACTTTGTCGCGCCGAGTTTTTCGCACTCGTCGAAAAATTTTGCTTGCAGACCAATCGCGCGTTCTCTTCTCAACTCGCACAAGAGTACCTTCTCGCCTAATATCGAGCACGCGTTCGCTAAATCTGTACACGTCTCCGGGTCGTAGAGCACGTCCGCGCCGATGATCGTCCGCGCTTTATTCTTCAAATGTAAACTCTCTCTCGTCACATTTTTGCTCCAATCGAACATCGCCGCCGCGACGATACCTTTATTCTCTTCTTTTACATCTTCAAATTTGTCCACCGCTGAAACCTCCACTTCGTTCACCTTCGCCGTCGATAACGCGCAGTGCAACGCCAGAGGTTCCCGATCTAACAAAAGACATTTCTTCCGGAAATATTTCGCGAGTAGTAAACCGGCGAAGGATAAGCCCGCGCCGACTTCGATGATTATATTATCATTTGAAGCCGCTTCTTCGTCGATGTCGCGTTCGATGTATTTTCGAATCAACTCCACTTCAGTTTCCCAAACGTTTGCCCAGGATTCATCAGGATTATCCGTTTGATTATAAGTAGTATACCAGTCGTACAAGTCTTCCACCGAGGGTGGTTTTACCACGTCCAAGGAGTACGAACAAGTAGAGGGGGAATCGTCATCGACGCTTTGAGCTGGAGGAGGAGTCGTACAAGTGAGAGTAATCCGCGTTTGAACTAACGGGGGCAAATTCGTATCTCCGTCGAATATGTGTATGGAATTCTGTTCTTGTTCTTGCTGTTCTCGGATTGAGGCAAAAAAAGCCTTCTTCAGTCGTTTTTGTCGTCGTCCATAAACGCCTCGAAGTCGAGACGACGGTATATATAATCGTCGCAGTATCGACGATGAAGCCCCTTTCGTGTGCATTTTATATGGAGATATTTTGCAGCACAAAAAGTCATAAAATCAAACGAAATCAAACGAAAGTACTAAACGCGCCTCTCAAACACTCCAACTCGACGGGCGTTTTCAAAGTGACCTCACCATCGACGCCGACGAGTTCTTCTCTGTCGTGAGTCTCGATTTTCAATTTTTCGCACTGGATGTAAAAAACGTCATCTTTTTTCTCCACGTGCGCGCCGCGCTTTGGTTCTTTGGTATCGTCGAAAAGGGCGACGGTTTTCATCAACCCGCATTTTTTGGCGACGACGACGTCGATCAAACCGTCGTCGAGTTTCGCCAAGGGAGTGAAATGGAATCCTCGACCGGAACAGCGCGTGTTTTGAGCGAAGAGCATGAGGAAATCGTCGTCGGTGCACGAGCCTTTCAGTTGCATTGAAGGCGTTTCCGCGGTTAACGAAGCGACGTTGGATTTGTTCTTCAAAATGTGATAAAATCCAGCCAAATCGTACCGAATTGGACCTAAAAAGCGCATCTTTTCCGCCGTTTCCGCCGCATCTCTCGCCATCCCCCACGTCACGACGTTAATGCTGATCGTCTTTATTGATCGTTTCTTCTTTTCTTTCTCGTCGTCGTCTTTTACGAAACTTTCAATCTGCACCGCGTCCACGTCCCTCGCCTCGCCTCTTTCAAACGCCAATCGAAAACAATCTTCGATCGTAAAGCAGTTCAAATCTCTCGCAAAATTATTACCAGTGCCACACGGCAAAGCGACTATCGGTACGTGGTTTTCTTTTACTCCCAAAGGTTTCACGCGTCTCGCTTCCACGTACCCTTGAACCGCTTCCCGCAGCGTCCCGTCGCCGCCCATCACGAAAATTGCATCGATAACTGGATTAGGGTTTGGCGACTCGTGTGATGATGAGGATTGTAACACGATTGAATCACGCACGATGGCGATGCAATCCCCCTCTTTTGTCGTCACTTTCTCGTGCACACAACTTGCAGTCATCCCATGCTTCTCTAACGAGCGTTTAATTTCCCTCACATGTTCCCGCCCACGCTTCGTTTTGATCTTCGCCCCGTGGAGTACGAGGAGGAGATTTTGTAACCGCTTTTTGTTCTTCGTATGAGTAGGGGATGTGATGGGAGTCAACGAGGACGCTTTCTCGCGCTCTGATTTCCCAGGACGCAAGGTTGGATGGTTCAACCAGAGATTCGATGGAGTTGAAGTCGGCGACGACGACACAGGCGATGGTGATGATGTCATGGTGATGTTATTCTTTTTGTGGGTAATTAATTAATGGGGGATTTTTGCGTTGAGAACCATCAAAAAATGTGGGCATTAATGTGGGCGGATTGATGACTTCTATGCTCGTTTTTACTACACGTACCGCATTCAAGAGCAGAGTTTTGTTCACTACTACTTACTTTTGAACGACGTCGGCTAAATTTTTGAACTCGTCCACGCCTTTGGTGAACAACGCGCCTTGCGATGAAAACAATTCCTCTATCCCGGTATCCCCGGCGGCGCCTTTTCGCGTCAAGTATTCGTAATACGTGAGCGGTCGTTTCCCGGTCAAGTTGTAAAAATCCGGCGAACATCTCGTATAAAATCCGTTTTGTAAATACTCGAAGAACTCCGCTCTCGTTTTACCAAAATCTTCCTCGAACTTCTTTTGGTCTTGCGGAACGTACGAAATCGTTTTTCCGAACACGTCTTTCGCGACGTCCAAGTCTTTCGCGACGTCGGATTTCAACGCTTCGGTTAAGATGCTCGCCACGTCGCGCATGGACGTCGGTTCCGCGCCGCAAATGTCGTAAAACTTATTCCCGTGTCTTTCCGGTCCTTCTTTAAGTACCGTAAACGCGGCTTCGCCCATATCGTTGCACGAGACGAACGAGTTTTTCGTCTCCCCGAGAGGACTGGTAAACGTCCCGTTTTCTCGCACAGAGTCAAGCTCGTTTTTCAATAAATGGTTCATGTAAAAATTCCCTCGAATAGAGGTCAAAATGTTTTTAAACCCCGCGTCGATGAAACACTTTTCGCTCCACCAGTAGTGCTGCAACATCAACGGAATCTGCGCATTTTTGTCTCTCGAAACGTGCGTGTTCTTATCGTACTTATTCGTATTCGTATCCGCGCCAAAACACGAAATCCGGACGATATGTTTCAAGTTCTTCCTAATCTGTTCTGTTTCCTGGCAAAACTTCGCGAATTGCATGTGTTCCGCGATGTACTTATCCTGCGTGGACGAGAACAGATGCGTCACGTCTTCCATCGCTTTCCGCCACGTCTTCTTATCCGTTAAATCGAACTCGACCGTTTCGTCCGCGCCTAATTTCATCGCGTATGCGCTTTTATCCCGAGTCGCTGCTCGAATTTCAACATTTTCTTCACCATCTTCTCGTTTACTAAAATGTTTCGAGAGTAACGCGAGGACTTCTTTCCCGACGCGACCGGTCGAGCCTGTGACCAGGATAACTGTATTTTACACAATCATCAAAGAGAGAAGAGAGAAGAGAGGTCAGCATCTCACATCATCATCCACAAAATCATCAAAAACAACAAAAACAACAGTATTCGTCCTCGTCAAACTTTCCTAGTGATGAATGCTATGCTTTAGGAAGCGTACGCGTACGTATCATTGAAGAACAGAAACAAAACATATCCCAAGAGAGATATCGCGGGAAAAGAATCAAAGCATTACTACTCTGGTAGTATTTATACCTTTGCGCGCGGAAGACGCCGAAGACGGAGAGGACATCACGCGCACTACTTATGATACTCTATAAAAACGACAAAAACGAGCGCAGACGGGAGAGAGAATGACTCTGTAGCGTTCGTTATTCTGATGAAATTTTCAGGGTCAATTCTGGAGACTTTTTCCCCTAAATCTCAACCAATGCACGACATAAAACGACGCACAAAACCACTTTTATCTCTCTTTCTGAACGGAGTGATACGCGCATGATGCGCTCTTTTGAGCGTTTGTCTGTCTTTTCATCGAGAAAATTTCTCGTTTTCGTCGTAGTATTGCTGTGTAAAAGGTGTTTTTGTGATGCCAAAATCGGATTCGGATTGGACGACTCCAACGGGGAAAAGAAAATCGATTTCGAACACGAAGCGTTAGATTCCAACCGATTCCCCGGATGGCTCGGCGAAAAACACCGCCCATCCGTAAACAAAGATAAAGAGTTAGGCACGTGGACGGAACCTATCAGTTGGCAACCGCGAGCGTTCGTGTTGCATTCGATTTTGAGCGAGGAAGAATGCGAAGAGATTTTACGAATTGCGAAACCGATGATGAAGCGAAGCACGGTGGTGGATTCGATAACCGGGGAGATTAAAACGGACCCGATTCGAACGTCGAAGCAAACTTTTTTAGCGCGAGGGAAATATCCGGTAGTGACGAGAGTGGAGGAAAGGTTATCGAGATTTACCATGCTTCCTTGGTACAACGGCGAAGACATGCAGATTCTTTCGTACGGCGTCGGCGAGAAGTATTCGGCGCACCACGACGTGGGAGAGAAGAATACGAAATCTGGGCAGCAGTTGAGCGCGGAAGGCGGGCAAAGAGTCGCGACGGTTTTGTTGTACTTACAAGATACCGAAGAAGGCGGGGAAACCGCGTTCCCGGATTCCGAGTGGATTGAACCGGAGAGCGAATACGCGCAGCAAAAATTCTCCGAGTGCGCCAAGAACGGCGTCGCGTTCAAACCGAAACGAGGCGACGGATTGCTCTTCTTCTCCATAACCCCGGAAGGCGACATCGACCAAAAATCCATGCACGCCGGGTGCCCGGTCGTCAAAGGCACGAAATGGACCGCAACGAAGTGGATTCACGCGAGACCGTTCCACTATAAACTCCCAAATCCGAAACCTCCCAAGGAAGGGTGCGAGAATACGGACGAGAGATGTAAAGGGTGGGCCAACGCCGGCGAGTGCGAGCGCAACCCGGGGTTCATGACGAAAAACTGTAAGTGGGCGTGCAGAGTCCCCGGGTGCGAACATAAGGGTAATTAGTTGTTATAGTGTAGTTTAGACTTTATTTTTTGTAGTAAACAGAGAAAGAGAGAGAGAGAGAGAGAGAGATCCGCAAAGCGCTTATACTAGAGTCATCCTTTCCCACTCCTTTCCCTCACTAATCCATTTTCGTAATCCATTATGCGTTTTGCTCCTTTAACTGCGACTTCGACCACTTCTACGCGTCGTCATCATCAGAAAAGAACAAACACAACAACACCGTTAAAGAGGATTTCTCAGAAGAAGAACAAAACCTCGTCGTCGTTTAGTCGAAGAAGCATCATCACGATGAGCAGCACGGGTGGGGAAAACGGAGAAAAGATACAAAAATCCGACGCGGAGTGGAAGAAGAGTTTAACCGCGCAACAGTTTCAAGTCTTACGACTGAAAGGCACGGAACCCGCGCGAACGGGGGAGTACGATAAGTTCTACCCGTCGGAGGGGCACTTCGTGTGCGCGGGGTGCGGGAACGCCTTGTATTCCGCGGAATCAAAGTTCAACAGCGGATGCGGTTGGCCAGCGTTCGATAAGTGCTACGAAGGGTCGGTTTCGACGAATATCGACGAGACGTTTGGCATGCGAAGAGTGGAAATCGTCTGTGCAAAATGCGACGGGCATCTCGGGCACGTGTTTGAAAACGAAGGGTTTACCGCGACGGCGGAGAGACACTGCGTGAATTCAGTGAGCGTGAAATACGTGGAAGGAGAGTGCGAAAAGAAGGAAGCGAAGGTAATCGATGGAACGAGCGTAACGGGAGGCGCGCGAAACGCGCTTTCGATGTTGATTCGGCCAGCTTTGTATTTTGCAATCGGGTATAGCGCGCTGAATATTTTGGCGAATAGTGCCTCGAGTTTTATGACGCGCGGCGCGCAATGATTTTAATTGTTGTTTAAAAGTAGAAGAAGAGAAAAGAAGAAGAAAGAGCAGATAAACGCAGCGGCGACGACAACGTTTAGAAGAATTCGCGCGCGCGAGTTTGGAAAAGAACGTGTACAAAAAAACGATAACTACTGACGCTTGCTTCTTCTCTCTCCTCATAGGTGGTATAAAAAGAAAGCGTGTGGTGGGTATGCGTGCGGTATGTGTCGTATCAAATAATGTATTTAGCATATATATAAACAACGAAATACCGAAAGAATATATACAGTCTGAATAGTGAACCACCGCCACAGATGAGAAAAGAATACGCGAAAATTTACTTCGCGACGTCTCCAATCGGGGGTAAAATCTCTTTCACTTTTCTCGTCTTCGTGTAGAACAAGTAGAAGTACCACAATTTAAAGCCCATACCGATGACTAACACCATCATGGCGTCAAACGCAACCGTGTCTTCGTTCGAATACAATCGGTACGTTTTGCCCATGGAATCCAAAACTTCCGACCCGGGAACTTTCATACCCGTGCCGAGCATAGTTTCGGCGGAGTTGGAGAAGCACAACAAATCGGATTCAGTGCACGCTTTAAAAGTGGCGTCGGAGTATTCCAAATACACGATCGCTCTCAACGCCCACTTCATGATGTTCACGTACGTAAACGCCCTGAACGGCCACACGACGTCCTTTTCGTCGATGAGGATACCGTTGAAAAGGAAACCGCCGAACCATAAGTTCATGTAAACGAGCATACCAATCAACGGGTTAGTGAAACAAATGGAAAAGACTTGCGCGGCAGCTTCGTACGCCCACAACATCAACGCGTACACCAACAAGACTTGGATGTAATGCGGCGCGTACCAATCGGCCATGCCATATCCGGAAACCGAAACCGCGCACACGCCCAAGAAGAGCATCAACGGAAGCTGAATCAACGCGTTCGAGAAGAGATAAGAAAACGGTCTCAACATGCCATTCTTAATTTCACGTTTCATCGCCGCAAATTCTTCGTTGTAACTAAACACCGCGACGACGCCCAAGGAGGTTGGCACGCCGATGTGCCAAACGAGAAGCCACATTCTAGAAAAGACTTGGTCTTGCTCTCTCTCTCTGGACTTGATGTAAATGATGCCAAAGAAGATGCACGCGTTCAAAAACATGACGGCTCTCGCGACGTACAAAGTCGGATCTCTAAAGACCAACAAACCGTGTCGGCGAAACAAAGTCATCGTCTCGGCGAGCGTGGAGTTGCCCAAATGTTCATTGTTCGGGACGCCGCCGGTTTCCTTCAAATCGTCCTCGTAACTCCCACACGGTAACCCAGTGTACGATTTCTCGTACCTATCGAGGATGTCGTCGACTTGTTTCGGGTCCGTGAACTCTCGGTTGACTAAATCGAGCATGTATTCTGCCGGGTTGGTATTCGCCGGCATCTTGTGTCCGATCTTTTCAAAGTACGGCAAGACGTCCTTGGAGGTGCCCAAATACGCGACTCTCCCGCTCGATAACAACATGACGCGATCGAAACCGTTGAAAACAGCCGTAGACGGTTGGTGAATGGTACACACGATTGCGATGTTCGTCGCTTGCGCGAGTTCTTTCAAAAACGACATAATCGCCGCCGCGGCAGCCGCGTCTAACCCCGAAGTCGGTTCGTCCAAGAACAAAACCTTCGGATCGGTCAACAAACTCACCGCCAAGGACAAGCGTCTCTTTTGTCCACCAGACAAACCTTTCAAGAACTGGTTGCCAACTTTCGTGTCCGCGCAATCGTTCAAACCGACCGTGCTCAAAATAGCGTCAATCCTCGCTCTCTTCTGTTCCTCGGTATCGTTGACGCACAAATCCGCGGCGTAATCGAGCGTCTCTCGGCACGTCAAAAACGCCCAGTGGTTATCCTGTTGCGTCATCGACGCGCAATTTCGCGTAAAAACATCGCGAGTCAAATCTTGACCGTTCAAAGTCACTTTCCCGTAGTTATCTCCCCCTTTCATCTCCATCGTCAACGCGTCGATCAAACACGTTTTCCCGGCGCCCGAAGGCCCCAAGATGGCGAGCACTTCGCCCGATCGAACGCACCCGTTGATCCCGTGCAAGATTTCCGTCTCGCCGTCTTTCGTTTTCACCCGATAGCGCACGTCTTCGAACCTGTGTTGTGTAAAGAGAGAGAGATAAAAGACACGCGTCAGCGGATGTGACTGTGGGCACCCTCCTTTCTTTGCACATGACGTTATTCCCAAGTCACGTCATGAACGAACCGACGTGTGAGAAAAAGAGTGCCTTTGCGTGTAGTTCACGAATAAATACGTCACGAATGCGTATGTATCAATACTCCTCGTCGTAAAAGTATCGTTCAAAGTTCGTTTCGAGATGGTGACGCGACGGAGGAGGCGCACGGTGCGGCGGTCGCGTCGAGATTCATTGGTTTCGGGAAAGCGCATTTTGTGCACCGTTGTCATCATCATCATCATCGAACGGAAAGAAGACAAAGAAGAAGCGAAAGCAAAAAACGACGCACCGAAAGACTGAATCCGCTTTCAAGTTATTCTTGGAGCCGAGCACGTCTTGTAAACTCGAGCTCTTCTTCATGTTGGTGTTGCCTTTTTCCACGTCCTCCATTTTTGTTTGTGTGTGTGTTTGTTTGTTTCTTGTGGTTGGAAAGTGACGTTATTTTTATCGCACGAGAGAACGGTAGACACGAGTGTAAAGAAAGGGGACAGCCACGAATTTGAGCAACAAACGAAAGACTACGAACAAAAGAAGGAGTGTGTTTTTTGCGCGGATAAAAATGAATATCTCCTTCGCGTTGTTAAAGATGTTCGATGTTCTCTTCTCAGGAGCATGTATTACATTAAGATTCATACGCATCTCACCCTTTCTCTCGTTTTCCTCTCTCATTTCTTCTGTATCTATTCGAACTGTGCAAAACTCTCCTTCGTTTTCTCGTACACTTCCTCCGGCGTCGCGATCGCGTCGACTTTCCTCACCTTCCCCAAGGTTTCGTAAAACTCCACCACCGGCACGGAGCTCTCTCGAAACGTCACGAACCTCTTCTTGATCGATTCCACGTTATCGTCCGTCCTCCCTTCGTTTCGTCCTAACAATCTTTCCAGCATCACCTCTTCCGTGCAGTCGTACATTAAGACGAAATCGCAATCGTACCCGGCTTCCGAGACCCAGGCGTCTCGGTTTTCTTTGTTCCTCGGGAACCCATCGATCAGAAATCGATTCGATTTTGAATCTGCCATCGCGTTTAATAAGAGTTTCACCGTCACTGCGCTCGGGACGATTTTCCCGTCTTTGATCATTTGTGCGACCATGTTTCCATCCTCTGTGCCGGATTTCATGTGTGCTCTGAGTAAATCGCCCGCGGAGAGGTGCGTGAAGTTATAGTCGCGGACGATGTTTGCGCATTGCGTGCCTTTCCCAGCGCCGGGGCCACCGAGGACGAAGACGACGTGATTTTTCTTCTTCGGTTGTTCTTCTGTCATGTTGTCGACGATTTTTGTACTCCTTATCTTACCACTGCTCGTTGGTGTTGTTTCTGTGGAATGCGAATACCTGCTGCTCGCGCTTGTCTCTCCTCCTCTTCGCAAATCGCAGTGTACGACCGACGACGATGATTTCGATGAAATCCCCGACGACGCGTTGTATCCCTCCTCCCTTTGCGCACTCGAAGAAGAAGAAGAAGAAGAAGAAGAAGAAGAAGACGCGAACCACCGCAAACACAAAGAAAAAACTAACGTGTTTTCCGTGAAACTCTTGTCGCGAGTAGTAGTATTCGTAAAAGTGGTATGTGCTAAAGACTTTGACGCCGCTCTGTGAACGCCGACGATGCTCCTGCGCATGCAACGTCTCAGATATACAGAGTGGAGACGAAAAGAAGATTTACTTTACTCCGCTGTTTTTTACACAGCTGACAAAAGGTGCAAAAAAACGCTCTCGTTTTGTGTCTCTATATCTTCTACGCGTGCACATAAATATCGCTGAAAATGCACACGCAAAGATACACACTGCTACGAGTGTTCCGTGTGTTCATTTTCAGTTCTCGTTTCGTCGCGATGGAGAAGTTACGCACACGCATGAGCACCCGAAGAAAAGCTACATGTTGTTTTTGGTGTATTTTCAACCTCCATTTTGGTGTCTCAAAAAAGCTTTAAAAACGTCACTTTTTACACTTTTTCTCTCTCTTCTGGACGCTCTTCTTCTTTAACACAACAGCGCTTTCTGTAATACTACTACTAATAATAAGAGCACGAAAGAGAGAGTGAGAGAGAGAGCGCGAGACGATGGCTTCTTCTTCTTCTTCATATTCTTCTTCTTTGTCCTCTCGTGCGCTCGTCTCTCATCGCGAACAACAACATTGCAGTTTGGCGTCGTTGGTGTCAAAGAGAACGACGGCGAGGAACGCGAGGATTCGCAGGAAGAAGAACGTTTTTAAGAGCAGCAGTAGTACTAAGAACAACTACGACGACGACGAGAGGGAGAAGAACAACGAGACGAAAGACCGCGGCGGAGACGGTGGTGGTGGTGGTGGTGTTCCCAACATCAACAACAACGGGAAAAGGAACACTACTCATGGGACGACTTCTTCTTCCTCGAGCAGTGGCGGTTCTTCCTCCGAGAAACTTTCTTCTTCTTCTTCTTCTTCTTCGGGAGAACAGGATATATATAATCGAAGCCGAAACAACAACAACAACAACGGAGGAGGAGGAGGAGGAGGAGGCTTCGGATTTTCGAAGACACTGAACGATTTAGCTTTGAAAGCGAAAGATGTATTTGCCCCGGACGCGACGTCGTCGGCGCCGCCGCCGGTGGCGAAAGATTCGACGATGGATCCGCTCGAGGCTATTCTTGCCTGGCATTTAGGTTCGTCCACGTCGACGACGTTGACGAGTCAAGAGGTTTCGGATACAATCGTGAACGAAGTGACGAGTTTTCCTGCGAATAAGTTGGTGAGAGGGCAAAGTCCGTCCGTGGCGATGCATTTGCCGATTCCGTTTATTCGAGCGCACGAGAGAAAGTTTCGAGGGAGGAAAGAGCTGGCTATGGGGAGGAAATCGGTCATGGAGAAAGAGATGACGAGTGGTGAAATCGATGATGTTACGAAAATAGATATCGACGATAGCAACGATCCTTTATTGTCAAATTTACGAATCGCGCTGGAGAGTTGGCAAGAGTGGTCGGCGCCCACCGTGGCGTTGGCGCTGCGAGGAGCGCTGATGTCCGCGAGCGCTTTACGAGCCGCCAGTGGTTTGAGCGGAAAAGGGAGGAGAGAAGGCGAGACGATGACAGTTTTGTTACCGAGCGAAGGTTTAGGTAGGAGCGATTTGAAAAAGTGTTTTGATTTGTTGTGGCCAGACGCGCCGTTTAATTTCGAGAGTTACGGGAACAACATGGTGGACGCGTTAAACGAAGAAGAAGAAGATGTTGTGGTTGAGATGAATCAAGGCACGAAAGACGCGTTGAGTGAACGCAAACGAGGTGAAAAGAAAATGGTCGTGTTAATACACTTTGCCGCGCCTGGAAACGATAACGCCTCAGAATCCGACGGCGAAGCGATGGTCAAATGCGCGGAGACGTTGTTGGAAAAGAACGTGCCTTTCGTCGCATTAACGATTTGGCTCGACGACTCTTTAGCCAAAGCCGTGCAATCCGGGAAACCGAAAAAGGAAGAGAAGGAAAACTTGAAGCAACGAATGGAAAAACGAACTCGCATTTTACTCGGACGGTCCGTCAAACGCGTCGAGGCGAAGAAGAAAGTCGATCGCGCGTTTGCGTTGGCCAAGAACGATCCGACGGGAAGATCTCTCGTCGCGTTGGAGGAAGCCATTCGCGAGGCGCAAGCTGTAGGAGCGGTCGCCGAAGACGGCGAGCAGATGTTACGCGACGTTCGTTTGAAAGCGCTCGCGATGGAGGAAGTAAGTTTAGCGAACGCTTTGAAATCGCAGTGCGTGGCGGTGCCGATGGACGAACAGAGGTTAGTCGCGACGTTAGAACGCGCGAGGAAGATTTTACGGCAAAGTTTAGAGTTGGAGAAGGAAAAGGCGCAGTTGTCGAAAATGGTCAAGGAAAGAAAAAGAAAACAGATGCTGAGGAACAAACGGAGAGAGGAACGTCGAGCGGACCCATTTAGCAGCGATGATGACGATGAAGACGTCGAATTTTCCATCGACGAAGAAGACGAAGAAATGACAACATCGTCCTCTTCCACCTCTTCTTCTTCGTCGTCGTCGTCGTCTTCTGCCACATCGGAATCCGTGGATGTCAGTCAATCGGACGACGACGACGACGATGATGATGATGAAGACGAAGGAAGAAAAGAAAAAATGGTGGTGTCGTCGTTCGATGCCGATCCGTTTGTGAGTAACGATTCGTCCGTAGCGAGCGCGAAAGAGCGAGACGGTGTGATGGTCAAAGAAAGTTCTCCTGAACGCGAGCAATTAGCAACGGCGATTAAGTTAGCCGAGTTTGCGCTCGAAGCGATCGCTTTAGAATCCGATATGCGGAAAACCTTAGCCGACGAAGCGTCGCGAACGTACGATTCGATTCCAACTTTAGAAAATTTGTTACTTCGCGCGACAAATTTAGCCTCTTCGGGTTTACCTTTGACGCAAGAAGGTGCGGCGAAGTTGAACGCGTTGGTTTCCAGAGTTCAGTCGAGAACGACCGCGTTGCAAGAGATGGAAGGCGTCAAAGCCGGTCTCGTGGAAGCGTTGGAGTTGAACTTACGCGGCGGCGATTTAGCCTCTGGCGGCGTCGCCGAATTGGACGTCATGAAACTCGAAGAAGCGATTCGAAGAGCGAAAGCCTCGGCGTGGCCGTGGAAATTAGAAGAAGAAGTCGTCAAAGCGACAATCGTGCTGGAAAAATGGCAATCGTTGCGAAGAGTTGAGGATGCGATCGCTTCGAGATCGAAACGAAACATCAAACTCGCCATCGAAGAAGCCGAGGCGAAATTCACAGCCGAGGAAGATAAGATTGATTTGCGAAGAGCGAAAATTGCTCTGGAAGAACTCGAAGCCGAAGATGCGTTGGAAGGCGGTGATAAGCGTTTGAAGGCGTACTTCATGGCATCGAAAGTTGCGTGGCAAAGCGGATCGGTCACCCCGGAATCCGCGCAAATGCTCGCGACTTTGCGCGAATCCTTGGAAATTACCGCTGCGGAGCACGAACAAGTACAAAGAATGGCGAATGCAAGTTCCTCGTTAGGCGCGGAAGAAAGTAACAAGAAGAAAGCCCAAGATCTCGCGACGTTAAATTCTATGCGACAAAGAACAGAACGCGTCCGGTTCGATGCCATGGCGGGTGTCGGTGTACGCGGTCCAGTTTTTGAAAGCAACAGCAAAGACGAAGCTGGAAGTTCGGGCGTATTTGAAGCGATGACGCAAGAAGAAGAAGAAGCGATTCGAGTGTGGGCGTCTGCTATTCCAGACGACGACGGTGCCGGAGAAGCGGCCGGCTCGTCCGAGTTCAACGACGAAAAAACCAATAACAATAGCACGAGCGGCGCAGATTCGTCTGCGACGACGTGGCGTAAAGTTGGCGATTCCATCATTTACAACGAAGAAGAGGTTATCGGCGTTGGTTCTGCTGGCACGTACGTGTTTAGAGGCTACGTGCGACACACGTCTCGCGCGAGACACGCGGTCGCGGTAAAACGCATCGCCAGACCTCCGGGAAAGAAAGGACGAGAATTGGTCCGATTAGTCGAACGCGAAGTCGAATTGATGACTGCGTTGAACCAATCGCCGAAAGTACCATTCTTCCACTGTTGGGGAATTACAAACTCAAACGTGTTCATCGCGTTAGAGTTGTGTCCAGAATCTTTGCGCGAACACGTCAGTCGACAAAACGCAACTTTAGGAATCGACAAACGCGTCGGATTGTTGAAAGGCGTCGCCGGCGGCATCGAGTGGCTCCACGACGCCTCCAAACCACAAGGATGCATCACGCACAACGATCTGAAACCAGAAAACTTGTTGGTGACGGCGAATGGCGAGGTGAAAATCGCTGACGTTGGTTTAGGCGTCAAGTTATCGAAAGAATCGAGGAACGGGTCGAAACACGATCAATATTCCTTGTCCACGTTTAACAAATACGGGGTGTCCATTTTGCTCGCCGGAAGAGCGCCGGAGATTTTACAACGGAAACCGTTAACGCCTGCCGCAGATATATGGGCCATGGGCGTGTGCTTCTTTTTCGTGCTGACCGGCTTATCCTCTCCGTTTGGCTTGGATCCAAACAAACAACCGTCGGACGAAGACATCATCGCTGGGAAGCGAAATCTTCAAATTCTCATGCGAACGCCTGGATTAAGCCCGCGGCGTCAAGTGGAATCGAGACACCTGTTATCGGCCATGTTAGACCCGAACCCGAAAGTTCGACCGACTGCCTCGGAAGTGTGTGCACACCCTCTGTTGTGGAATAACCAACAAACCATGCTTCGCGTGCGCGTGTTACACGAACGCGGCGCATCCTCGGGTAACCAATCGTTGACGAGCGTCTTAGATAAACTCGCGACGTCGGCGATGTTACATCAAGGCAGTTCTGCGGGCAGTAGCGATCGTGGGGCGCTTTTGATGGCAGTAAACATGGATTCCACGGACTGGCAACGCAGAATCGATTCGAAAATTCTCGAGCGAGTATTGAGCCACGCCGCGAATTCGAATCGCAAGAAGATGAAGAGTAACGTCAACGGCGACCACCTGCACAACAACAAGAAACCTACCAACAACATCGGTAGTTCGGCGACGATCACGTCCGCAGCAACCGTCCAAACTGAAGCTATTGGAGTTAAACCGTACGGGAACAACTTTGCCGATTTGTTGCGATTCTGTCGAAATGCCTACGAACACCCGCCGAACGAAAAAGAAATGATTGCGATGATTGACGCATTAGTGGAAGCCCGGAATTTTGGCGAGGCGATCGATTCGTTGCCGGATGGACTTTTAGAAAAAACGAATCTCAAGCGCGCGTCGAGAGCGGAGAGGAAGGCGTTGTTGGCGGCGTACTTGATGCATTTGTTCCCCGGGTTGGCGTTAGCTGTGCACGAGGTATCTTTGGCTACAGAAAATATTGCGATCAACAGATGATGATGATGATGATGATAACTGTTGTGTATGTCTCGTAAAACGTTCTTTCCTCTGTTGTGGACAGAAAGAGAATTGTTGTTTTAAGAATTATTTGTGTTATAATAATCGCGCGCGCGTATCTAATAATGAAGTATCTCTCGTTGCTACTAATAATATCGTCTCCTTCCTTTTGTTGTACATACTCACTAGTGTGATTCTTTTTCAAGGGTCTCTGTTAACCTCTTCGAGCGATTCTATCGACTCGAATTCATCCACGTACAATTTCTTCGCTCTTTCAATCTGAATTTCAGCGGACGTTTGGATGAAAACCATCACAGACGCTAATACGAAAGCGTACGACCCGAATGAACTTAAATCTCTCGTCCACGATCCGTGAAATAACACGAACGCATCGCTTTTTCCCGTTGAAATCGCCAGCATCGTTCTCTCGAGGAGATCGATGTTCACTAAAATCGCTCCGGCGAATTGGAGCGGTCGCACGCTTCGTTTTGCAATCTTCCCCATCGTGATCCAATTCGGGACAATATTTTTCAATTTCACGGTTATCTTCTTAACCCCTAATATCTTCTTATCTATCCCTTTCGTCGCTTGAATATCCTCCGCGCGAACGATCGTCTCCTCCGTCGCTTTCTTCTCCGCCGAGTCGTCTTTTCCGAACAATTCCAAACCAACTTGAAACGCCACCAACGCGATGGACGGCAACGCGTACAGGATCACCTTCGATCGCGGAGCCGATTCAATCAAAACTTCATCAATTTGCTCTATATCCATCGTCGCAGCTGCAATCACGAAATTCGCCGCCGCCGCCACGGCGGCGTTTCCGAACAACAACGCCGACCGCGAACTTTTATTCTTTCCTATGCGCTCCTTTTCCGCCAGATTGGACGCGAAAAACGCCAAACAAATGAACGTGTACACCGCATCAAAAACAATCAAAAACTCGTTCCTATTCGCGTTCGCTGGAACGATCACGTTCCGTAACACGAACAACACAGAACTGACGACGTAAAACGTCGACGCCGATCGACGCAAATTCGTCGCCAGTTTCCTATCTTCTCGCTCCACACGTTCGAACGAATACCGTTGAAACTGCGTCTCGGATGTGAACGCGTCTTCAATCGACCCGGAGTGCTCTTGGAGGATATCATCGAAAGAGGAAAAAAGCGCCGTTCCCTGCTCTCGTTGTTGTTGTTTTTGTTGTTGTTGTTGTTCTCCTTCGAAGAATCCTGCATCATCGTCGTCGTCAAAGCGCGACGACGACGTAAACTTCTTCCGCTTCTGCTTCCTCGAAGTGGGCACCCTCTTTTTTCCTCCCACGAGGGAAAAAACGTGTGGCGGTCGTTTTTCCTCCAAATCAGCGCTCAGCAAAACACCCTCCCGACGACGAAAACGACGACGCAAAAGATGAGTATTATTAGTAGTATTAGTAGTACTCTTGCGCATCATCATCGTCAAATTTACTTTGACCACCACCATTTCCCCGTTTTTGAGTTTAGGCATAGTCGTAATAAGCGTTTTAGTCTCTCTCTCCCCTAATAACGAACGGAGGAATAATGAAGAAAAGAGGAATAAATGAATTTGTTGTTGTTCGAATAAAAAAATTTGTGAGCACGCAAGAACAACTGACTGAAAAAAAAAATATTGGCGTTATAAAAAAAGCGATCTCATCATGTCCTCCGAATACTTGACGGAAGAGGAACACGAGAGACTCCAACGCGCGCGAAGCATCGTAGCGGCGCTTGAGAATAAACCGTTACCGTTGTGGCGTTTGTTCAGAGAGGCGTTGCTGAGTGGCGGCGCGTGTCGCGATATCGTGGAGAAGCACGTGATGTGTAAACTCAACGGGACGGATCTCAAATTCTTTTACGACGTGAATACGGAGACGAGAAAGTTGGTGAAGAGATCGTCTCGCGCGGATGATTTGGAGGAGGGGTTTAATGTGAGAGAGATGTCGTCGATATCGACTTTGGAGTTTGTGTGGGAGAATAAATCGTTGTGGCCGGGTCACTGGGACGAAACATATTTCTGCATGAATGTTGCTGAAACGAATAAACTCGAGTTGCTCAAGTGGGCGCGAGAGGAGAAAATGTGTGAGTGGGATGAATGGACGATTAATATGGCCGCAGGACAAGGTAATCTGGAAATGGTAAAGTATTGCGTTGCAAATGAGTGTCCTGTCGATGAGGACGCGTGTGGATGTGCAGCCGAAAACGGTCATCTCGAGTGCCTCAAATACTTACACGAAGAAGTCAAAGCGCCTTGGGAATCTTGTACTGCCTCTTGGGCGGCTAAAAATGGTCATCTCCACATACTCGAATATCTTGTTGAGCGTAAATATGATAAATATGACGGAGACGGACTTTTTTGTGCGTGTAAGTTGGCAGCCGAGAACGGCCACTTGGACTGTTTGAAGTACTTGCACGAAACCGCCAAAGCGCCGTGGGACTATGTGGCCGTGCGAGTCGCTCGCGAGAAAAATCAACCCGAATGTTTACAATACCTCCTCGACAACAACTGTCCTCTCCCACCAGATTGGCGATACGAGCACGGCGAGTTATTCATTCACGGACAAGAATAAGAAGAATCAGAGTAATATATACAACACACAAACACACACACACACACACAGTTGAAAGAAAACAAAATTTTCCCTCATAATAATAAAAGGGACACATCCGACTGACTCTTTTCTCTGCTTTAAGATGACGACTTTATCTCCTTCTTTGTCTTCTCCTTTTGTTACGTCGTCGTGTTTTACGACGAAGAAGAAACGTAATAACACTGAGAGAAGGAGTATTCTGAATACTCGTTGTTCTTCTTCTTCTTCTTCTTCTTCTTTACTCTTGAGAAGAAGAAAGGCGATGAGGACGACGACGACGGTGTCATCATCAGAATCTGAATCACCTATTATTATGAACAAGGACGACGATTATGATGAAAGTGATGAAAAAACAGCATCATCTGATGATGATAATAACGGGATTATCATCATCGGCGGTGGGTTAGCTGGCTTAGCCGCGGCTGTGCAAATGGAAACAAAAAATGTTCCGTACGTTTTATTAGAATCCTCGGACGGATTTGGCGGTCGAGCGAGAACGGATATCGTCGACGGGTACATCTTAGACCGCGGGTTTGCCATCTATCTCTCCTCGTACGAAGAATGTAATAAAATTTTCGATACCAAGGCGTTAGATTTGAGGAAATTTTACGCCGGCGCGGACGTGAGATTTGAGAATCAGTTTTATCGAGTCGCGGATCCGTTTCGGCACGTTTCGGACGCGCTGCCGAGTTTACTTCCGAATCATAAGATTGGGTCGCCGCTGGATAAAGTGTTGGTCGGTTTAGTGCGATTTCAGACGTTATTGTTACGGATGAATCCGATGCAAAGAGAGAGTTCGGAAACGATCGAGGAACGATTGAACACGTTTGGTTTTAGCGAGGAGATGGTGGATAGGTTTTTTAGACCGTTTTTGGGTGGGATTTTCTTCAATCCCGAGTTGACGACGGATTCGAGGTTGTTCGATTTCGTCATGCGGTCGTTGGCGTTGGGCGAGAATTGTTTACCCGCGAAAGGAATCGGGGCCATGGCGGAACAGTTGGTTGGGAGGTTAGACGAGAAGAACCTGCACGCGAATGCAAAAGTCCAGGAGATTAGAAATGTAAACGACGCCGTAGAAGTGCGCGTGCAAATGATGAACAAAGAAGAGGAGACGATTATTAGAGGTAAAAAAGTCATTTTAGCCGTGGAAGGACCAGAGTGCGATCGATTGCTCGGCACGAAAGATAAGCAAAGAGAAAAAGGCGTGGGGACCACGTGCGTGTACTTTTCCTGCGACAAACCGTACGACGCGGAAAACGCGATGTTATATTTGGACGGCGAGAAATACAAAGGAGGAGGAGGGAAGAAAACGTTGGTCAACAACTGTTGCTTCCCGTCCGTCGTCTCTCCAACTTACGCGCCAAACGGGAAACACTTGTGTTCTGCCTCTATCATTGGCGTCCCGAGTGAACTCTCAGACGAACAAATTGGCGACCGGGTTAAATCAGAACTCTCCGACTGGTTCGGCGAGTCCATCACGAGTTCGTTCAAACTCTTAAAAGTCTACCGCATCCCGTTCGCACAACCGATACAAACCCCGTCGGCAAAAGGAAGCTCCAAAACCGCGTTCGAGCAAACGTGCGAAAGCGGCGCGATGAAAAACGTCTACTTAGCTGGCGATCATCGCGACGCGGCGACGTTTGACGGTGCCTTGATTAGCGGGAGACGATGCGCCGAGTACGCGAAATCGAAAATGTAATAAAAAAATCAAAAGTATAGCGCGTGCCTCTTTGAAATATTATTGCCCTGCATGTGTGCTCGCTTTCTCTCTCTCAAACTCTCTTTTGATTTCGCTCTTCGCAGTATTAAACGCCGTGCGATGGGAACCACGCGCCTAAAATATGACCAGCATGTGAAAGAAAAAATAGGGGATTCCAAGAGAAGAAAAAGAAGCTTGGGAAAAAATAAATATTGGCGTTATTAAAAAAGCGATCTCATCATGTCCTCCGAATACTTGACGGCAGAGGAACACGAGAGACTCCAACGCGCGCGAAGCATCGTAGCGGCGCTTGAGAATAAACCTTTGCCGTTGTGGCGTTTGTTCAGAGAGGCGCTGCTGAGTGGCGGCGCGTGTCGCGATATCGTGGAGAAGCATGTGATGTGTAAACTCAACGGGACGGATCTCAAATTCTTTTACGACGTGAATACGGAGACGAGAAAGTTGATTAAGAGATCGTCTCGTGCAAGAGATTTGAAGAAGAGTTTCATAGTCAAAGAGATGTCATCAATATCTACGTTGGAGTTTGCGTGGGAGCATAAATCGTTGTGGACGAGCGGGTGGTGGGACAAAGAAAAAGTTTTCTGCTGGCAAGTTGCTGAAACGAATAAACTCGAGTTGCTCAAGTGGGCGCGAGAGGAGAAAAAATGTGAATGGGATGAAAATACGATTAATGCGGCCGCAGAACAAGTTAATCTGGAAATGGTAAAGTATTGCGTTGCAAATGAGTGTCCTGTCGATACGAGTGCGTGTGCATATGCTGCCTTAAAAGGTCATCTCGAGATGCTCAAATACTTACACGAAGAAGGCAAAGCGCCTTGGGATTGGTATACTGCCGCTTGGGCGGCTAAAAATGGTCATCTTCATATACTCGAATATCTTGTTGAGCGTAAGTATGATGAATATGACACGTTGGCGTGTGAGCGTGCAGCCAAGTCCGGCCACTTAGACTGTTTGAAGTACTTGCACGAAACCGCCAAAGCACCGTGGGACTCTTGGGCCATACGAGAAGCGCACAAGAAAAACAAAACCGAATGTGTACAATACCTTCTCGACAATAACTGTCCTCTCCCACCAGGTTGGCGATACGAGCACGGAGAATTACACGTGCCAGACTCTTCATCAGAATCAGACTCTTCAGAATTGTCGGAGTAAAATAATAACACATACAAAACATTGCGTGCGCTCGTCGTATTTTCCTCTTTCGTTTGTTTGTTCGACGAAACCCCTCACAACAAATGAACTGATTCTGAACAACTTTTATAAGCTGCCGCTATTGCTGCTAAAATGAACTTCGACCAACCTCAACCGTCGAGCGCGTACCCATCGAGCGAGCTCGTCTGTTCGTCCGTCTTGATCGACTTACCGACGAACAAAGACTTCAACGAGTTGATCAAGCGGAAATCCGAAAAGATGGTTTTCCAGAAAAAGCAAATTCGGGACGGAAGTTCCCCGAACCCAGTACCGATGACCTGCGTGTTAGTTTTGAATAACGATGGAAACGAGTCGAAAAAGTTGAAAATTAAGAGCGATATTTTGTGGAGGAACGATGGGGTGCCAGTAATTGCGGCTGATTTCGGCGGGAACGCTTTCGTTAAGGCGTTAAGTTGTGGGGGGAGGATTGGAGCGGATTATATAGTTGGAGATATGGATTCGTCGTCGCGGTCGAAAGAGGAAGATGAAGACGACCAGATTGAGGAAACGAGAAAGAAGAAGAGACGAACTCTTTTCCAAAAGAGTTCTCTTTTCGTACAAGGGGAAGAAGAAAAGTGGGTCGAAGAAGTGAAAGAAGAAAAGCGGGAGAATGTACCGTTCGTGAACCGAGAGCAATTGCGGAAACTGCGGTTTGATGATGATGCGGGCGCGACGACTCCTAACGCCGCTGCTACGGCGGAAGGTGGAGAAAAAGAAGGAATAGTTTCAGGGGAGTTGATCGATCTCAGTCGAGACCAAGATACGAACGATATGGAGAAGTGTTTGAACTTTATTCTCGAGAGAGGTAAATATAGTTATCGAGACCCGGTCGTATCGGACGTGGTGATATTCAACGCCATGGGCGGGAGATTCGATCACGAGTTTGCGAACATATCGGCGATTTTGAAAGCGCCCGGCTTGTTGAAAGGTGGTCCGAGTTACGTGTGTTACGACGCGTACGATAACGGAGCGAAAGAGGAAGAAAAGCTCGGGATACAGATTTCGTTCCCGATACGAAGAGGGTACACGGTGTTGAAATTTAAAGTTCCAGCGAAATCGTTGGGGATCTTTCCCTTCAACGGAAAGACGAAAGTGTGGACGAGCGGATTGAAATGGAACCTCGAAAACAACAAGAAAGAAGACAACGCAAAGAACTACGAGTACTTCGAAATGGGCCGGAAGATAAGCTCGAGCAACGAGACTACTTTTGAGGACGAGTCGAGGACAAAAGTGACCGACGTGCACGTGAGGTGCGACAAGGACGTGTGGTTCACCGCGAGGATTCAATAAAAAAGCTTTCGTCGAAAGAAGCGACCTGCACGGAATAAACGCACGCGTAGAACTACTACCTAGAAGTGTAGACTAGACTAGAATTGCATTGCTATACCAAACGCGGCTCAAAAGCGCGTCCCGACCAAGACGACGACTTGACGATATTCTCGCGTAACTACACCAGATCCTTTTACTGCACATCATCGTCATTCTCACGAAAGACTCCTCAAATAGGTCTCACTTTCATGTGCACGTTCAGTAAACTCAGCGCGAAGCACTTCAAATCCTGCACGAAGTAATAAAACTGTTTCAAACCTTCCGGATCTTTCGAGTTTTGCACGTCTAAAAGGCTCCCAATCTTCGCGGTTTGAAACGACGCGTGTTCGTTTCCTAGGACGATTTCGAGCTCTTGTTGTCCAACTCTGTCCGCTTCCGGCCAGTTTTCGTCGTCTTCTTTCAACACCTCCGAGTCTGTGACGATTCGTTTCAGTTCTTTGAGCACCGCTCGCGAAACGCACATCTCTTTCCGAATGCACTTGTCGCCTTTGTAGTTGCTGTTGTTCGCGTACCGTAACTTTCCGTCCGGTTTGAACTCGAACTCGAGGAACTCGTGGCCGAATTTACCTTTGTGGCCGACGTAGTATCGGACGTAAAAATCTTCCCGATCGTCTGTCTCGACGGAGTCTCTCATTGCGACCGTTTACGATGCGTTCTTTAACGCGATGAATTGAATCCAATTCTCTCGAGAAAAAGTGTCGCATTTGAGATACGAACGAGGATGAAGAACAACAGATAAAGAGACGACGACGACGCGAAAGATGAAGACGAAAGAACGCAAAAACGACGACGCGAGTCCTCCTCCTCTTCTCACTTGCGCGTCGTTCACGTACGATTTTGGACGGAGCAACGCGTTGCTCGTCAAGACGACCGGGGGGAATGCATCGTCACATTCGTTCCCGAGAGAGTACTTATTCAACTGTCCGGAATCGTTCTCTCGAGTGACCATGGAAACGTACTCGCGACCGAGGAAAGGCTTATCCGCGATTTTCGCACTTGGTGACGATATGAACGAAAGTTTAGCCGGCGTGTGCTCTTTAATTTTACGCTTAAGTGCGGATGGACACGAGAAATGCGCGGTGGTTGGGAAACGAGGCGTGGAAACTGTCGTGGAGAGGTGAGAGCGCGTCGCGCGAGATTTTCATTCGTTCGTTCGTTCTCGCGGTTTTATCGCGTCTCTTTCTCTCTCTCTCTTTTCTCTGGTACTGACGCGAGTTTTATCTCTCTCTTTTTCTTCTTCGAAGTCTCTCCGCGGTGGCGAAATGGAAGCATCCGAAAGTGACCGGCGTTTCCTTGGCGGGCGAAGAGCGAGACGCGGGAGAGGATGAGAATTTGTGTTATCAAGACAGCGACGTGATTGTGTGGCCGTTGATGGATGTTGTTGAAGACGATGCAGAGGGTGTGGAGGTGTGCGCGCTGTGCCGGTTTCGAGAGAGGCGCGAGATGCGGATAAGGAAACGGAAACGAGGAGGCGTCGCGGATGGGAGCATCGGCGGTAGTAGTAGTAGTAGCGGTAGTAGCGAAGAGGAGGAGGAGGAGGAAGAAGAAACAGAAGAAGGAATGATAGAGCAACGACGAGAACAGAACCGAAAAGAAACGAGAGAATGTAGCAGTAAACCGCCACCGCTGCCGCCGCCGCCGAAACGGATGCTCGGGTACGTTTTGGAAGTCTTGGAGAAGGAAGACGAAGACGAGTTTTTGAACGAGAGAGAAGGCGGTGAAAATACTCACGAACCGGTTCGAATTCTCATCTTGAACTGCACCGAAGAAGACGTGAAGAAATCGAAACACGCGCTGTGTAAGTGCCTATTGAGCAACAATAGCATGCGTAAGCATAACATCAGCGGACTGTTTTTTCTTTCATCCTCTTCTTCTTTGATACGCGACGGGAAGGAAAACAACGTCAAGGAGGGGGGCTTTGAAATCGATCGCAAAAATGTATTCACGATTGGCGGCGGCGGCGATGAAAGTCACAACGAGGTTGGATTCAGATCTTCAATGAGACATTTAGCGCGTTTGCACTGCGCCGCTCCATCCGTGTTCCCACTACCGGAGACCTTGATGACGACATCGAAATGTCCGCCTCGCGAAGAAGAAGAAGGAGATGACGACTCCAAGAAGACGACATCTACTACTCTTGGATTATGCGACGAGGTTGCATTCTATTCCAATCGAAACACAGTCGGTGAAAAGAATCGACACGCGATAACACGAGGTGAAGAGATGCTAAACGAGCGAACGGGTGATCCAAAATTGCCTAAACTTGCCTTGCGCGACGTGTTCGAAAACTTGGAACGGTTCGATACGTTCAAAGAAAACGCGAGGAAAGCGAAACGCCAAATTTTTGGCAGCAGTGGCGATGTGTACGAAGAAGAAGAGGATGAAGAAGAAGAAGATTTATTACCGGCGTCGTTTGGTAAGTATCCCGCGCACCCGAAGAAAGTCCGAGCGGCTCCTCTGAGCGCGTTGGGCGGTCCGGAAACGATCTTTTTAGGCACGGGATGCGCTGAACCGTCCAAGTACCGAGCGGCATCCGCGATTCTTTTGCGCGATGAAGAAGAAGGAGGAGCATCGAAATCGTCGATTTTACTCGATTGTGGCGAAGGGTGTTTAGGCGCCATGCGACGGTATTTAGGTCGCGAGGAATGTCTAAACGCGCTGAAGACATTGAAAATGATCTGGATTAGCCACCACCATCCGGACCACTGTCTTGGTATTCTCGCTATTCTCGACGCTCGATACGAGGCTTTGCGACAACAGGCATCGTCGTCGACGACGAATTCTACTCTCACTACGCCACCACCTCCTTTACTTATCGTTGGCCCTACGCCAATTCAAAAGTGGTTCGAAACCATCGAGGTTCCGAGTTTCAAATACACGTTTGTGAAATCGAGCGCTTTGCAAGCGCGCGGCGGCATCGGCGGCCCGTTCCACATCTCCATCATGAACAAGCCCGGTTTGACGCACCCTCCTCCGCCACCTCCACCTCTTTCAAAAGGTAGCTCCTCATCATTGCAACCAAAGCATCCGGACGTCGCCGCATACGTCGCGCAAACCATCAACTGTGAACAAATCGTCTCCGTCCCGGTCACGCACTGTCCGGAAGCCTTCGCGATTATCCTCCGCGGATTATTCACCACCAAACGCTCCGTCGCGTACAGCGGCGACTGCACGCCATCTAAAGATTTTGCCAAAGCTGCATACGCGGTTGACATATTAATCCACGAAGCGACGTTCGGAAATAGCTTATGGTCGCACGCGAAGAAGAAGAAACATTGCACGACCGAGGAAGCGTTGCGAGTAGGTCGAGAATCAAACGCAAAGACGGTGTGTTTGACCCATTTCTCGCAACGGTACCCGAAAGACATTTTTGCACCTTCTTCTTCATCTCCTTCTTCTCCTCCTCAATATCAACAAAATCAACACGTATTCGCGTGCGCCTTCGACGGCATGCGCGTCAAATGGGAAGACTGGGACCTTTTGAAATCTCACCGGGAGAGGATTTCGGAGGTTTTATCGCTCGCGACGCCAGAAAATGTAGAACGAGAGGAAGAAGAAGAGGAAGATTTGCAACGAAAAATGGAGATAGAGTAGAGAGAAAGAGAGAGAAAGAGAGACAAAGTAGCGTGTTGTTATTTTCGCACGTTTCAAACGGAGACGATCGAATGTGATCGTCGTCGTCATCCAAACGTATTTTACTTCACAAAAATGCACTCTCGAAATCGATATCATCACCAAAACGTCCTTCCCGAAGAAGACGTCTTGGAAGATGCGCTAAACACCACGCTCATCTCTCCGAGGTCTAAACAGTCGCAACAGCAGCAAAGCCCTTCTTCGAAAGCTTTATCGGTGCAGATGTTGTTCGTGTTCCTCTTGGCGTTCGTGACGTTTACGTATTCTGAATTGGATTTCTTTTCTTCAACTTCAACTTCATCATCACCCCTAGGAGATACCAGTCGTCTAGAGAATGACGATGAATACGTCGAGAAGAAGAGAGAAGGAGTAGAAGTAGAAGTAGAAGTGGGCGCTTCGTTTGATGAAAAAGAAGCGTCGTCGTCGTTCAAAAATGTCCTCGTCTCCTGCCCGACGAACGACGACGTGAATAAAGTGAATCCAGTGGATTTCGAGACAGATTTGGACTACGTGTTGGAAAATTTCAAAAGAACGGAAACAACATCCGATCCGTTCGAGGAAATCGTTTACGTTTGTAACGTGTTCCCTCCGGAATTATACGAGAAAATGCTGTCTGATTTTCCTCTGATTGCTTCGATGGAACCGACGGAGAAAGGAAGATGTTCGGAAGCGGGAGATTGGAAGCTCGCAAAGTGCAAGAGTTATTCGGCGGCGGGGTCGAATCAATTCAAGGATTTGCGATGGAAGTTGAGCGGGTACGATGTGATCGATCCAAAGAATAGAGTGGAGAAGTCTGGGTTTAGGGATTTCGAGAGCGCGAAGGAAACGTGGAGAAGAGTGGAACAGATTTTGTTCAGCGAACGATTTCAGAATCTCGTGTACGATAAGTTGAAGTTGCCGGAGGGATGGCGAGATAAAATGATTACTGGTAACGTGCCGACAGATTTTAGGTTGCAAACGGACAAGATGGGCGAGAACGGGTACGCGATTGGAGTACACCCAGATACGCCGAAGAAGTTGGCGACGATGCAATTTTATTTCCCGGGGCTTCACGGAGGAGACGAAAAGAAGCAAGAAAGTAAGTACGGCACGTGCGTACACACGGCGAAGCAATTCGAAGAGAGAGACAGGAAGAACAACAACGCCGCACCTTGCGAAAAGAAGTTTGGTTTTCGACACAACAGCATGTATGCTTTTAAAGTGCACGAAACGAGTTATCACAGCGTCGAAAAGGCTTTAGAAGATGCCGGAGAGAGGAACACTTTGTTGGTGAATTGGTATCGTGACGTTCCACAAAAGTTAGCGACGAAACAAAAACGAAGAACAAAAGGCCGTGGCCTCATGTAGAAATAGTATTTTAAGGCTCTCTATTCTTTCTTTTCTAACTGACAAACTACTTCTAGGAAATCCGCGTGCCACGGAAAGTGATCAAACGCGGCGAGCCTTTTCACTCGATGCGTTTCGCTCAATTTCTTCTCGCCTAAATCTCTCGCTAAACTTCTCGCGTCGCAAGATATGTACATTATATCTTTAAACTCTCTCGCTAAATCTAAGGTTATTTCATCCAATCCAGCTCTTGGAGGATCCACGAGGAGAAAATCTTTTTCCGTGAACGGGTACTCCTCGCCTTCGATGTTCTCTTCACCTCGTTTCTTCTTTCGCAGGCGGGAGAGGAATCGTCTGGCGACAATCTCCGCCGGTGCGTTTATAATCGTTCCGTTTTCTATTGAATTCATCTCTAAATTTACTTCTGCCGCTCGGCACAAGTTCTCGTCTCGTTCTACGCCTATGACTTTACCTCTCGGAAAATATTTTGCGAGATAACACCCGTGGTTCATGTTCCCGCAATAGAGTTCCACGAACGACCTCGCCGTTTGCGCTGCAATTTCATCCGTTTCCATCGCTCGACACAGCCAATTCGCAGTCATTTCCGCGATGTCGCCGTTTGGGTTAGAGAACGATCCCTCCGGTTGTTTATATCGTAAAACTCTGCCCGTGCCACTCTCGTTGTCTTTAATCTCCATCTCTTCGACGACGAAATCCTCGGTACTATCATTCGACACTCTCCTATCGCCTTTCGTCCTCCCGACAATCGCTTTCACCCCAATCTCTTTCGCTAACAGACCACTCACCTTTGCAAAATCTTCTCGAAACGGCTCTCCTCTCCACAACGTTACCACGCACTCCGTGCTCTTCCTGTTTTCGTGAAACGTCACCGCCGAGAGCCGACCTTCTCTCAAGGACTGGAATCGGTCGTCCTCGTTCAACGCTTCGCGCAGTTTATTCATAATCGCTTGCAACGACTCCGAGGCGATGTCGAATTTTGTTTCTATTCTCGTAATTTCAGACCGCTCAAAGATGCAATAATCGAACTTTCCTTTCTCTTCTTCCTCTGATAATAGTTGTTGCTCTCGATGTTGTTGTTGTTCGCAGATGCCGAACCGTACTCGTTGCCGAAAATGTTTCAGCTTTGGACTCGCAAACACTTCGAATTCGATTCTGCTTTTCGTCTTCTTCTTCTTCTCATCCTCGTCACCACCATCATAAAACGGCCTCAATAAACCCTCGATCGCGTTCGCTTTCGCCTTTAAAACTTCCTCGTACGACTCCGCGGATAACTGTTTCTCCTCGTCGTCCGTTAAGCGCGCTTTCGTGAACAACTCTCTGCTCACAAAAGGTAAATTTGGGTTTCGCACGTATCGCTTTTTCGCCTGCGACATATTGCGTTTCCCGGGATGATTGGGAGACATGAGTGCGCTCAAAACGCGACTCCTCGCTTTTCTGCTTCTTCTTTTTCCTCTCGACTTTTCGGTAAAAGCAGTTTGACTCGCAGCGACAAAAGTTTTTTGTGTTTTCGTCGTTCGATATGTTATTCTAAGAAGGATTGTTGTTGTTGTTGTTGCCGCTCCTCTCATTAGGGCATTTCTCTCTCTAGAAGAATAAAATGTGAGGACGAACATTTTTTTGCAAAAAGAGAATACAACGAAGAGGAAAACCACGTTTTTTATTTTCGCGAGAAGGAGGAAGTTTTAAAGGCGCGAGTGTCATTGTTCTTGAATCTTTTTTTTTGCCACGTGGCAAAGAAAGAGAGATCCGAGAAAGAGGAGGCAACCCCCCTTCAGAAAAAAAGTCGTCAGATATCAAACGCAATGCTTCGAGGACGACGAAAAGCGCTGCTCGCGCTGCGCCAACAGTTTTCTTCGTGCTCTGCGACGACAACGACGACGACCAAGAAAGCAACCACTAAAGCAAAATCGAAAAATAGTAAAGAGCAACCGTGTTCTGCGCTCGCGATAATCGCAGACGCCGGCCACGGATTAGGTGATTTTCAATTTGGTCGTTTCTTTCCCAAGAGAATGTGATTGACAAGAAAAAAAGCGCTTTAACTCCATCTCTCTCTCTCTCCTTCGGATACCTTTTATTAACGCATTCCATCTCTCTCTCTCTCCCATTCTCTCTCTGTTTGTCACTCTCTGTGTAAACGACGACTTTAAACGACGAAATTTTTTACTATAGGACCGTTTATCACGGACGCGTTTCTAAACTACGCGGACATGTACTTTTTCGTGGCAGCTGCGACGACGTCTGAATCGGCAAAGATCGAGATGCAAGACCAATTCGCCTCGTACTTTCTCGGCGAGCGACTCTCGATTGAACGCTTGGATTTAAAATCGCACGTGGCGGTGGGGGAGTGGAAAGATAAAATTTTATTCACGCACGGACGAACGCCGGATATCGTCGTGGCGAACGTGGGGAAGTTACCGCAAACGGTCGCGGAGAGCATGCACGAAACGTCGTGCGCGCCGAGAATGTGGGCGGAAAAGCCGCAACATTGGGCTCGATCGTGCGATGATATGAAAGGTGTCTTGAACGTCCAAAGCGCGTTCGCCGGGACGATGGTTTGCGGCGACGAGAAGGTTTTAGGGAAAGGGTGGATGTCGCTCAGGTCGCCGGAGGAGTGTTCGTGTCACGTGAGACCGAGGAAGATTGTGAACGTGACGCAGGTGATTCATCCGCCGTGCGTGCACGCCGTCGCGCCATATCGAGTGTCCCTGGCGAGCATACAAGCCGCGACGAAAATGTTGGCGAGAGATTTTAAAGGTGAAAAGGCGGAGGAAGAGGTGATTTGCGCGTCCATCGATCCCGGCTGTTTACCAGGTATGACGTGTGGGATGCCGCCGCAGAACCAGTATCAGCCCGTGCAAAAGGATAAACTTCGAGACGAACAATTTGAAAAACACGGCATCACGGAGAGAGAAAAGTACACGCAGTGGGCAAAAGCGTTCGTTCCTTTCGTTTTGAACTTGGAAAAGCCGCAAAACGGAAAAGCGTTGCACTTGCCAGGTTTTCCAGGCGTCCCGGCTTTAAAATATTGACGGGAGGAGGGAAGAGGAAGAGAAGAGAGGAGAGAGGAGAAGAAACACACACATACACACACACACACACGGCATGGAAACATCGCTTCACCATTCATCATCAAACAGCACACGTCATTTGCGCAAAGCAAAAAAGAAGAGTTTGATGATGAACGCTCGCGCTCGCACATTTTTTGTTTAGAACTATAATATCCGCTGCTAACAACATCTACATTGTTATATATACGTGTAAACTACTATATTTACTGCTTCACGATTCGTTTCAAGCCAGGGTACCAATACACGGCCTCTTCCCAGTGTTTCGCGCCTATATCTAACAACACCGCGTTGACCGTTCCAAAATCCATGCGCTCTAACGCGCCGGCTAAATCGTTCAACTTTACGCCCAACTCCTGAGTGACCGCGCCGTTCTCCTCCGCGATATCTTTCCCCATCAAATAAAATAAACCTCCAATCTTTCTACTCACGACTTCCAACTCTTTCTTCTTCGCGAAGGACACGCTATTGCTATCGCTATTATTACCACCAAACAACCCTTCGTACCTCTTCCTAAAAGTCTCGCAACATTTCGCGTACTCTGGCTTCACTCGCGAAAAATCGCACGTCTCCACGGAACACGTCGCCGGTGGCGTCGGCCACGCCGGCGCCGGGCCAACCCACGCGCCCCCAGAGCAGTACCGTTCGCGCCCGCGAACGGTTGTGGTAGTCGTTCCTGGCATTTGCTGCTGCTGGTACGGTTGATTATTCAACGCCGTCGTCAAAGAAGGATGTTGTTGTTGTTGTTGTTGTTGTTGTTGTTGTGGCACCATGAACGGCTGCTGCTGCGAGTTCGGATTGAAAAACTGCGCCGCCGGTAATTGCTGTTGCTGCGCAGACGCAATGCCATGAACGGATGCCGGCGGTACCGGAGACGGTGGCATGAAATGTTGTTGGTGTTGGTGTTGGTGTTGGTGTTGAACCGGCGCATACGACGACGACGACGGCTGCTGCTGCTGCTGAAATCCAGAACCAAACGACGACGCGTGCGACGAGGACGCCGCCGCCGCAGGAAAACTTTGATGCAAAGAAGAATATCCAGCAGCAGTACTATTCCTCGTCAGAGCAGCAGCAGGTATAGGTGTCGTTCCGATCTGATGATGAGAAAAACTCTGACGATGATTCTTTTCGTCGTTGGTGTTGTCAGGAGGAGGTGGACGAGAAGGAGGCGCTTTCAAATCGGATAAAGGCGCTGAATCTCTGAATCCCATTCTCGTCGCGTGGTGTTCGTATTGATGATTGCGAGCGCTGACGACGATGAGACAAAGAAGCGTGTTTTGTGAGAGATAAAAAGTGGAGAAAAAAAGAAATATTCTCGTCAAAATCGAAGAAAGAGGACTGTGCTACAACAACGTTTGCATCGAGATGTTTTCTAATAATCGGCACCTATTCGATAGACCATGTCCAATCTACCGTGCTGCAACCGCAATTCGTTGCTGCTTTTCCATCGCAAAGCTATGCTCTTGTTTTTTATTCGCTTTTGTTCTTGTTCTTGTTCTTGTTGTTGTTTAGCAGTGTTCGTCGTATCCAAGTCGTCGAGCGGGACGCAAGGCATGCGTTGGGACGTGCCGAGAGGAACGACGCCGCGCGCAAAGGCGTGACGCCAGCTCGGGTTGACGTTCCAGACGTACACGAAACAGCGTTCGTGGAGGTAGGCGGCTACCTGGTGGCCCTCCTCGTCGAACGCGACGGCACCGAGCGTGGAGCAGATGACGTTCGAGGAACTCGCGCTCGATTTTTGTTGCGAGTGTCTTCTCAAGTTGTTTGTTGATTTCGCCGGACTTTGTCGCTGTAAATCTCCGATGCCTAATCCGAAGGTTTCTTTAGCCAACGCTTCGACGACGCCAGAGACGCCGCTCGCCGCGCTGCTCGCGAATTTTTCCGCCGCGTTGTCCACGGTGTCGTCCTCCAACGTGCGCCATTTTTGTCCAACAGATAAATCGTAGACGGCGAGGAGCGATCCGCCTTTAACGGCGCCGTGAAGACCTACGGCCAAGCGTTTCGTCGGTTCGTGGAATGCAACATTTCGACAACGCTTAGCGAGCATTAACGCTAACGAGACAACCGAGCGTTTACACGTCTTGCGTAAACTCGAAGGCGTAGTTGGCGCCTGTGCGGGCGTCGGCGAGAGTTGCACGGCTAACGAAATTTCCGCCATTTGCATGCCCCCTCCGCTGTTGGAGAGCGTGCCGCTGATGTTACTGCTCACGCATAACGACAGCATTTCTGCGATAGAAACGACGTGTGGCTCAAACGTCCATCTTTTCGCGGAAGATTGTAAAACGGCTTCAGTTAAAGCATCGATGGATGTCACGTGTAAAGGCGAATCGGCTGGAATTTCGCGGAAGCGTTTCATCACGTGCGCTACGTAAAACGACGGCGAGGCGGACGCCAAAGCCGTCAAGACTTCAAAGGAAGACGATTTAAAAGCATCTTCGAGACAGCGATTCGGATCTCGGACGCACGAAAACCAATCTTTGTTGTTGAACCCGTTTACGCTGGCGTAATTGTCCTCGTTGCAGTCGTCTTCGTCGTCGTCACCGTAAATACCGCTTCGTAAAATGCACGAGGCCAACGAGTGTGCGAGCGTGGAATCGTTGTCGCCCGCGTGAGCGACAAACTTCAAGAGATGCGCAATAGCCGCGCCTTTCCAGGCGTCTGCGATTCGAGCATCACTCGTGCTTTCGTCCGAAGAGAGTAAACCAACCGCGCATACGAAGAGACCAAACACGCCTTTGTGTATTTTCGCACTCGAAGACGAAAGGATAGCTTCGTCCTCTTTCCGTATGAAGAACGCGCGCCAAAACGATGCAACCTCTTCCTCCTCCTCTGATTTGCCATTTTTCGCAGCAGCTCTGTCGAACAAGTCGCCTCTCTCTTCTTCGTCTCGCTCGTCCTCGTCGGCTTCGGGCGGCGCCGGTAAACGTAGCGCTTCGGAGATACCAGATTTGTGGAGAACCGCTTTCGCGATGCTTCTCGACGCTGCTCGAATGCACGGCGTTTCGTTCGACCAAAGAGATACGCATCGGAAGAATAGTCGTCTCGCTTGCATCTCGGTGAGTTCTTGGATCCCTATAGATTCAATCGCAGAATTCCTCTTGGATGAGAAAGAAGAAGACGCAGCCTCAACCGCCACTCGAGCAATCGTAGCTTCCATGAAATCATCGTAACTTGTTTCGTCGTCGCATTTATCGTCATCGAGAAGTACCACCGTCGTTGCGTCGTTGTTACGTCCAACGCGAACTTTCGAAAAAATCACGTTTCGTTTTTGCCGCCCGTTAGTTACTCGAAAAGCGACCGATAACGCAGACGTGGCAGCATCTGAAGATTGCTGCGACAAACTATTCGCCACTATTTTCCCAAGATTCGCGAGACTCATAAGAAACGGCGCGTTGGACGAAGCTAGCGGCACGACGTCTTCGCGAAACCAGCTGTTCAAGTTTGGCGATTCTATTTTTGATAAAGACGCGCTTTCACGCACTCTCCAAAATTTCCCTCCGCCGGCGAACCTCATCTCCGGTGGTCCCGACGGTCTCGATTGTTTCCACATTTCCACGCTCGACGAAGAACTGTACAATTCTCTCTCTAAAACTTCATCTCCGAGCGTATCCCAAATCTTTACACTTCCTGAAACGTATAAAATTCGAAGCAAATGCATCTTCTCGTCGAGGATAATTTCGCAAACGCCTCGCGTCAGTTTCGAGGGGCACAAATCATCGTCCGGTTCGAATCGCGAGAATATTTTACACTCCGCGATTCGAAACGGAATACCCCTGTTGTTCTTACTATCATCGTCGTCTTCGGTGTGATATACTAATCCTGCCTCTTCGGCGGCGACTCCTAAAATGCCAACGTCGCCATTTTCTGATATCGTCATGAACTGAACTATTTTTTCTTCTTGTTCTCTACCTTTATTACTCTCGAGCGGTAAGATTGCAACTATTGGTGCGATGTGATGCCGAGACTGCGCGACGAGTTCAAGACTTCGCTGACCTTTTCTCTTCTCGACCTTCCAAAGTTTCATTGTCCCGTCATCACCGCCACTCGCAAAAAGAAGCAACTCGTCGGCGATCGCATCGCTATTCTTCACAAAGGGAATTTTCACCTGAGCGAGACACCGAACCGCACCTTTGTGACGATGGTTGCTTGAACTAGAGCACGCCTCTTTCTCATCATCATCATCATCATCATCATCATCATCATCATCATCATCATCATCCATCGAGTGTACTTCGACGATACCGTTTGCGAGTCCAAACGCTATTAAACTAAATCCTACGTCGTGTTTACTACCGCTGCTACTACTAGTACTACTACTCCTACTGACGTTGATAGTATCTCCACTCTTGGGATTAGATTGCGCCGTCATCGTCGTATTCTTCTTCTTCATCATCATCCATCTCTCTCTGAATAAATATGTTTGCGAGGAAACCACTGCATTGTCGCCACTTCTCAGGGCACCATATTCAGACGCATTCGTACTCGTCGACGGCGGCATGTTCTGAAATCGCCTTCTTTTTCCTCCGCCTAAACCGGCGTATTCGGCAAATCTCGTCTGCGCGGCGTTGTTTTGGTTCGTATCTGCATCTCCACCGTCCGTCTCGTCAGTCGTCTCTGCCATTGCTGTTGACGATGGCGCTGCTACCGCTGCTGTGATAACTTTCTCTTTTTCGAGTTGTTTCTTAGCGAGTTGTTGGTGTTGCTTTTCAATTTCCTCTTTCACGTTGATCAATTTGACATCGCCGTCGTCAAACGTCGCTAAAATCTCGTCGCATCGCACGCCTTCTGGCGCACCAAGTTTTAAATTCACCACCAGCGCATCGTCGTCACTGTTTTTATCATCACCGCTACTGCCACTGTGGATACAAACCTTCGAGATCCTTTTCATCGTCTTTGCGTCGTACGCCGTCACCCCCGCGTCCAACGTCGCCACCACGACAACTTCCAACCCCCCCTTCATCTCCAACAAAACGCAATCTAATATTCGCGTCGTCGATTGCGAATCATCCACGTGTCTCTTCTCCTCGCATTGCATAGTTCTCCCGTTCCAAACGCACACGCTGCCGTCTCTCGATATCGACGTCACGCGAAAGGAAGCGCTACGAAACATCGATACGATTTCCGCGCCGTCGTGCCCGCGCATGACGTGCGTCGGTTGAAACTTAAGTTCGTCGCCGCTTTGTACTACAGTCTCCTTGTGCGAGGAGAAAAATGTTGTTCTTGTTACCGACGACGACGTAAACGACGCGCTTTGCCACCGGACGATCGTCCCGTCTTCGCTCCCGGTCCACATCGTTTTCTTCTTCTTTTTCTTCTTTCCATCATCATCATCTTCAACGCCGTCCTCCTCCTCTTCAAACGCATCACCATCATCATCATCGACGACACAAAACGCAGAAAACACATCTCCACTTTCATCCGTCCCTCTTTCTTCTTCTTTTTCTTCTTCATCTGTTCTTCTTCTTCTCAACAATAATCTCGCCGCTCGCACGACCGACAAGTCCGCTTCGAATTTCATTTTATTACTTTTCAATTGGTCTTACTTCTTCTTCCCAACGACGACGCGGTGGTGGTGTGTTTGAGCACAGAAAGTCAGGTCTACTCACGCGTCATTACGAGTAGTAGTAGTAGTAGTAGTAGTATTTTAATAATACTGATATCGTCGTTATCGAGAGAGAGAGTTTATGATGTGTGCTATAAAAATGGGGCACGAAAGTGTTTTAGTATGTAAAGACATTTTTAAAGAGTTCGTTGGAATGTGTCGAGTACTACAAATTCAATATTTCTTCGCAACGATTCTTTTCAAGAGGTGCAAAATGCACACGGCGATTTGCGAAACCGAGATCAAGGTGAAACCGGTGAAGAAACCGATGTGACCGAATATCACGCCGACGAAGACGAAAAAATTGAAAACAGGTAACTCTTCGATAACTTCCAAACTCAAGGCGTTGTAATACACGTGAACGTTCGCGTACTCGTTCAAATCCGGCGATGGCTTCATGGTAGCATCGATGGAGGCGTTCGGGTGCACTTCTGTTGTCGACACGATTGGTATAAAGTCGTCCGATTCGCACTGCTCGTCACATTGGCAGATTGGGGACGCCATCTCCGTGTTATAACACTCGTGATATTTCGAATCGCCGTGCAGATTTTCCTCGAGCGTTTTCGTTGTATCGTACGGACATTTTTCGTGGATATCTTCTTCGCACGCGGTGATACAAACGGCTTTGGAATACAGTGGATCTTTACTGCACTCTTTCTCGTGATACGGCTTCCCGAGTCGCTTCGTCTCTCGTTCGCTCATCGATATGAACGATACTTGACCGACGGCGCTCAAAACGGAATTGAATGTAGGCATGGCTTCGTGTTTGGTCCCGTGCAGCTCGATGTACAATCCGTGGTACCTCTTATTGATATCGCTCGCGTCGTACAACGCCGTCGCGTCGGTATACGGATCACTTTCGTTGATCCAGTTAAACCGCAGAAGCGGATCCAAAAAGACGTTCAAACCGTACTGATTTCCGTATAAACCGAACAAGCAATCCGTCTCGTGCGTGTCTCCGTTCTCATCTTCGGCGCAATACATATCGTTCACTTTATCCTTATAGTTGAACTCCAAACAAATACCGTATCTCTCTCCTAAATTTTCCACCGTCCAATATTTATCTATTTCGTCTTCTCCGCACTCCAAGCCGAAGAACTCGCACCTTCTCACCATCGACTTCATGAACGTTTCGTTCGCGCCGTTTGAATACTTCTCCATACCGCCCTCACTCACAATTTTTTCCATCTTATCTTTGCTCAATTCAGCGTGGTTCGGGCAAAACATAATCGCCGGCCATCTCGCGTTCGCTCGTTCTCGAAACTGTATATTCGTCGCGAACGGGAAGGACCGATACTCGAGCACGGTTTCGTTAATCAGCCACAGCATGGTTCCAAAGCTGGCAAAAAGTACAGTTCCAATGATACACCTCGTCCAAAGAGGCATGGACGTATCGAACCAGACGTATTCGAGTCCATCCGCGGAGAGTCCAGAGACGTGCGTTTCGAGCACGTCTTTCAACGACCTGATGTTTTTCACTTCTGTTTGCTCCTCTTTTTCTTCGACCTCTTTTTTCAACGCGTCTTCTTCCTCGATGTCATCATCGCTTTGTGAGATATCGACGCCTAACTTTTTCTCCAATCGCGCTAAACGCGTCGCCAGAGATCTCTTCGTTAACGCAGGCATACTGTGTGTTATAAATAAATGAACCTTTGTTGTTGTTGTTGTTGTTGTTGTTGTTCGTAGGAAAACTCTTCCCCCCGTGGGCAGCTCTGCTCTCTTTTTCAAAAAAAAAAAAAAAAAAAAAAAAATATACCAAAAACCAAAC
>Ga0255783_10000427_pt1 | contig 48745 bp, 42 predicted proteins | sample 011ome_22_FD_179981 | JGI IMG/M metagenome (GOLD analysis project Ga0255783, IMG submission 179981) | Coastal salt marsh microbial communities from the Groves Creek Marsh, Skidaway Island, Georgia - 011507BT metaG (version 2) | ecosystem: Environmental > Aquatic > Marine > Intertidal zone >... | reverse complement strand
AATGACTTCGCCATGTTCGTTGGTTGAAAGCGAAACCGTTATCTGATCGCCGGTTAGTAAACGGATAAGCCCAAATCGATCTAAAGTCGACCGGTGCAAGAAAACCTCTGTGTCGTCAATCTTTACAAAGCCATAACCCTTACGTTCATTGTACCAGATTACTTCACCGCCTTTGACTTCCTTATCAGTCACGTCAATCCTCTTAAATTATGCCCAAACAGTTTGTTTCTAATCGGTGTAAGAAAACAAACGAGCATGAGGAGTGTTAACAACTAACGCCAAGCGTAAATCTAGAAACGCCGTTCAAAATCGTGTGACTTATTTATCAGGCAGTTATGGTCACCTGCCGGTTCTGCTTGTGCGGCAATTTTGCCCGCTTATGTGACAGGAAAATCAGAAAACGCTGTTCAGGGCGGCTTTGTTTTGCGTAATGGTCTCGGCAATCGCACGGCGCCATTCATCCATCGTGCCAGCGGCGGCGGCGTTCTGTGGAAAGATCAGGCCACGCGTGCTATTGATCAGGCCGCCTTCCCATCCGTGCTGGCCGCGGAGCAGGCCACTGGTCGCTTTTTCCGGTCCAGCGCCTTGTGCGCCAAAACCGGGGACAAGAAATGGCGCTTGGGGTAGAGCTGCGCGCAGGGCTTGAGCTTCTTCGGGCCAAGTGGCACCAGCCACGATGCCAAGCGATGAAATGCCGTCTTTTCCGGCACGCGATGCGGCAAGTGGGGCCAGCAAGCCAGCCAGATGTTTATAAAGTGGCTGGCCGTTAACAAGCTGATCTTGCAAATCTCCGGCACCCGGATTGCTGGTGCGGTTCAAAATAAACAGGCCGCTGCCGGTGGCGTCGGCGCGGTCAAGAAACGGTTCCAGCGTGTCGATGCCTAGCCAGGGGTTGATGGTCAGCGCATCGCTTGGGAACGGCGCATCATGACCAATCCAGCCTGCCGCATAGGCCGAGGAGGTGCTGCCGATATCGCCGCGTTTCGCATCCATAATAACCAGCAAGCCAGCATCAATGGCGGCGCGGCCAAGATTTTGCAGAATTTGCATTCCTGCAGGCCCGTGCTGCTCAAAAAAAGCGGCTTGCGGCTTGATCGCGGCAACGGTGCCAATCGCCTGTTCAAGGCAGGCCATCGAGAAATCATCAATTGCCCGGATTGCAGCGTCGCTTGCGTGGCCGTCCTGCGCCGCACCAAACAGCGCTGGAATCATGCTGACATGGGGATCTATACCCATACAGAGCGTGGTGCCAGTTTGGCGGTTTGCTTGGGTTAAACGGTCACCAAAATGGCTCATCAGGTCAGGCTCCGGTTGGATTGGCTGCAGGTGTTTTCCGGTTTAGCGAAGGCCCAACGCATCACGATAAGTGTCGAGAAGCGCGTCCTGCTCGCTTAGCAGGTCACGATCCATGGCCCGCAAACGCACGACTTGGCGCATGATTTTAGGCTCAAATCCGGTGGCCTTTGCCTCGGCATAAACATCCTTGATATCGGCCATTAAGGCGCGCTTTTCTTCTTCGAGACGTTCAATGCGTTCGATATATTGGCTCAGCTGTTCGGCGCCAGCGCCAGATCCCGGAATAACGGTCATGTGATGATCCTAATTGTCGTGGTTATGAATTTTTTCATATTGCTGTTTTTGTTCTGGCGTTGCTTCGGTTTGGTATTGCGCTTTCCAATCCGCATATTCCATCCCGTAAACAAGCTTGCGTGCCTCGCCATCGGTCATCTCAATGCCTGAGGTCTCGGCGGCCTGCCGATACCAGCGCGACATGCAGTTCCGGCAAAAACCGGCAAGGTTCATCATATCGATGTTTTGCACGTCGGTGCGTTCCTGTAGATGGGCAACAAGGCGCCTGAATGCGGCGGCTTCAAGCTCGGTTGTGGTGGCTTTGTCCATAATAATTCCGCTTCGTTGTTGTGGCGTATCATAGATTTTAAAATCGGCCGCCACTCTATCCCATTGCCCCTATTAGGTGCAACCTTAATGCCGTAGGGCAGTACGCTATTTCTGGGATCTGCGCGCTAGCTAGCTGGCGTTGGCCAGATGGACTTGCCTGTATTCGTCAAAAGATAAGAATCCGTTAAAAATTTTGGTATGGCTAAATTTTTTGGTTTTCTTTATATTTTTAGGGTCAAAGCCGAACGCAAAACAGGATGATGCTATGCCGCCCAAGGCCGTTACTGAAAGCGCCGCGAAATTTGATCGCATCCGCAAGGCCCATCAATCCGAAGTTGCCGAGGATTATGTTGAAATGATTGCCGAGCTGATTGCCGAAACTGGCGAGGCGCGAACGGTTGATCTTGCCGCCCGTTTTGGAGTGACCAGCCCTACGGTTAATGCAATTATTCAGCGGTTACAGCGTGAGAATCTTGTTGAGACGCGCCCTTACCGGTCGATCTTTTTAACCGAAGACGGCCAGCATCTCGCTGATCAGGCGCGTGACCGGCACCGTATTGTCCGCGATTTTCTGGTCGCCATTGGCGTTCCCGAAACGATTGCCGAAGAGGATGCCGAAGGCGTCGAACATCACGTTAGCCCTGAAACCTTGGCGGTCTTTGCCAAAATTACCAGCCAGCGTATGACCAACAAGTAAGGGGTTTCAAAAGCTATTCGACCCCTTTGTGAATATAGATATCGCGGCTATGATTGTGGCTGATAATTGTGCGGCTGAGGCTAGGGCTGCCCTGCCATTGAATGAACGGCATATCGGGCGGTGTGGCCGTGCCCGACAGAACCAGAACCGGTGATCCGGCTTTGCGTTGCCAACTGTGATTTGCCTCGAAATGATTGCTTGGAACCCCGTCGCGGTCATGCAGCATGATGGTGAGGGGGCGATCATGAAAATGCCAATTCAGCAATGCAGCGGTGGCGCGCCGGTCGGCGATAATCCGGCGTGCCTGATGCGCCGCAATCAAAGGTTCAAGATCATTCGCAAGCGCCTCCCATCCGCGCAACCGCCGCAATGGGTCTGATGCTGGTGTCAGCGGGCCCAGAGTGCCGGCCATACTTACCGCCAACAAACCCAGTGTGATCGCAAAATTGATCCCAATTGCGCTGCGCCCAAGCCAAATACGCCATGCCGGTGACGGGAGGATATCGCCCGCCCGCCCGCTGGCAAGCCAGCCTGCAAGCCAAACAGAAAGTGCCGGATAAGCCGCCATCGCCCAATTTGCATTCGCCTCGCTTAGATAGGCCTGCAAGCTCATCAAGCCAATGACCGGAAATGCCATCCATGTCAGCCAGCCCGCGTTGCGCTCGTGCCGTGCTGCCCAGAGACTGCCAAGCATCAAAATAAACACAACCGGCCCGGCAACGCCCGCTTGGCTGATCAGAAATATCAGGCTTTCGCTGATGTCATTTGTTTGTTTGGCCAGATTGGCGTTATCACCAAGATGCCGCATGGTCGAAAAATCATGGGTTGCATTCCACAGCAGATTTGGACTTGCGGCGATCAAACAGGCCAGAATAGCCAGCAAAAGATGCCGCCCTTTAATCACCGCCTTTGCCTGATGTCGACCCGACGCCCAGATAAGCATCAGCCCCAAGACGGCATAAAGCGCGGCATATTTGGCAAGCATACCGACACCGAGTGCGATGCCTGCGTAAACCATTGCGCGCGCCGGCATTATTTTGCCGCTAACCGAACCGGCGATAGCCAATAGCGCCAGCGCAACCGATAGTAATAGCGGCGTATCAGTCGAGATCAGGAAACTGCCAAGTCCGACCGCAGGAAGGCTGATCCAGATGAGACCGGCCAGCCGGCCAGCGCGCGGCCCATAAAGCCAGTCTGCGGTTTTCCACAGCACCAGCGCGGTGGCAAATTGTAACCAAGAGGCCGGTAGGCGCACCGCCATCACATCATGGCCGAACAAAGAATGCGACGCACCAATGATCCACGCGATGAGGGGTGGTTTGGTGAAATAGCCGAAATCGGGTGTCTGGCTCCACAGCCAATATTGTGCCTCATCAACCCCAAGCTCAAGTGGGCTGATCGCCAGCGCAGCGGTACGAAAAAGCGTCAGCGCCAAAATGATCAAAAACACCAAATGATTTGAATCGGCGGTGAATGACCATCCGGCCTGGGTTTGGGTCTGGGTCTTGTGGCGATTGGCCTTCATGCAGTTTCCTTGATTTGCGGTGGCAGCGCTGCTAATTTCAGCGCGACTATAGAGAAAAAAGGTCTATCATGTCATCTACCCAAAACAAGTTTCCGTCTGCCAGCCGCGAAGACTGGCGCCAGCTGGTAAGCGCCGCCTTGAAAGGCGCTGACCCGCAAAGCCTTAACCGGCGGGATGAAGATGGTCTTGAAATTGAGGCTCTGTATGACATTGTTGTGCCCGAAACAGTGCCAAATGCGGCCTGTGCTCTTGCCCGCTTGCCGGTCAATCCGGCGGTGCATATCGCGCATGGCTGGGATATTTGTCAGCCGGTTTTGGCGACCGGCGCGCCGCAGTCACTAAACCAGCTGATTCTCGAAGGGCTGCAAGACGGGGTTGGCACGATCTGGCTTCAGGGGCTAGAGGCTGGTAATCTGGCGGTTGACTTGCCGGTGATTATGCAAGATGTGGTTCTGCCTGCTGCGGGGATCGCACTTGATGCGGGTAACGATGCGCTGGTGCAAATAGCGGCGTTTTCGGCTTTTGCCAAATCTGGCAATCACAGCCTTTCGGCATTGCGCTTTCAGGCAAATATCGACCCTTTTGCACCGGCAGCCGACGCTGCATTGCTTGATCAGGGGCTGGATTACCTTGCTTGTGCTGATGCGGCTGATAGGCCTGCTGGATTGTTTCGGGCGCAGGGGTGGCATTGGCATAATCGTGGCATGACCGCAGTTCAGGAATTGGCTTATAATCTGGCATCATTGACCGAGATTTTGCGTCATGCGGCGGCAAGAAATCTTGATCTGGCAGATGTGGCATCGCGCCTGTCAGCATCGCTGGCATTGCCGGCTGATCTGTTTGACGGGATCGCAAAATGCCGCGCGTTGCGCCACTGCTGGGGCGGCGTGATTGCCGCATTGGGGCTTGATCCTGATCGGCATCGGCTGTTCATCCAGGCGGCGGTGTCACTACGGATGTTCTCGCTTGCTGATCGAGAGGTTAATATGCTGCGCACGACGACGGCGCTGCTTGGTGGGGCGATTGGCGGGGCTGATCAATTATCGGCGCATCCCCATGACTGCCTAACCGGCGGTGATGCGATGGGGCGCCGTCTGGCGCGGATGCAGCAGCATTTACTGATTGAGGAAAGCGGGTTATCGCGTAGCCTTGATCCGGCTGGTGGCGCTGGCTTTATCGAAGCCCGCACCAACCAGCTTGCGGTGGCGGCATGGGATTTGTTCCGGCAGATTGAGGCTGATGGCGGCGCATTGGCGGCGCATCATGCTGGCCGGTTTGCGGCATGGGCCAAAACTGCCGCCGGTCAGCGCCATGCAAAATTGGCGGCTGGTGACTTAACGCTCGTTGGGGTGAATCTACAGCCCGATGGCAATATCCGGGATGATGTTCTGCCTCACTGGATTTCGGTTCGGCGGCCAGCGGCAACGATTGAGGCATTACGCCGCGCCGCAGCAAAGACCCCGCCGCGTATTCTGCTGCTTCAGCACCAACCAACGCCAGTGCCACAGCTGGCTAAATTGCGGGCGCTTTTCGCCATTGGCGGGATGCAGCCGGTGCATATGCAGCTGGATGACGCAAGCGGCAAGGCGGTTGATAACGCCCGGCCGGATCTGTTAGTCTTGCTTGATTGCGAGTTTGACCAGCTTGATGCAGCGCTGCTTTCCGCACTGTCCGGCCTGCGCCATGCAGGCAAGGCAATGACCGCAGCCAGATTGTTGGATGCTGCTGCCCCTTTAGACCTTCTGGCGGATATTGTCGGCGTATCGCTGGCAGAATTTTACGAAGGAGATGCGTGATGTCGGCGTTTCCCGACTTTACCAAGATTGACTTGCCATCATCAAAGGCGCTAGCGGCGCGTGTTGGTGATTTGCCCCCAACGCCAGCGAATGCCGAACAGATTGTAATGCCGTCACTCGCGATGTGTGATCCCAGTCAGCAGGTATTTGCCGCCAATACGCAGCCCGGATTTGCACCATTTTTGCGCGGCCCCTATCCCAGCATGTACGCCACCCGCCCGTGGACAATTCGGCAATATGCCGGATTTTCGACGGCTGCGGAATCCAACAGCTTTTATCGTCGAAATCTGGCTGCCGGTCAGATGGGTCTGTCGGTGGCATTCGATTTGCCAACGCATCGGGGCTATGATTCAGACAATCCACTGGTTGCTGATGATGTTGGGCTGGCTGGTGTGGCGATTGACTCGATTGCCGATATGGCCATGTTGTTTGATCAGATTCCACTCGACCGGATGAGCGTTTCGATGACGATGAACGGCGCGGTGTTGCCAGTGCTGGCGTTGTTTATTGTTGCGGCCGAAGAACAGGGCGTGCGACCTGACCAATTGGCAGGAACCATTCAGAATGACGTTCTGAAAGAATTTATGGTGCGCAACACCTATATCTATCCGCCGGTACCATCAATGCGGATCGTGTCGGATATTTTTGCCTATTGCGCTGCGGAGATGCCGAAATTCAATTTTATTTCAGTTTCGGGCTATCACATGCAAGAGGCTGGTGCATCGGCAGATCTTGAGCTTGCTTATACGCTGGCTGATGGGTTGGCTTATATTCGCGCCGGTGTTGCGGCGGGGCTTGATGTTGACGATTTTGCCCCGCGTCTGTCGTTCTTTTTCGGCGCCAGCATGAATTTCTTTATGGAAGTCGCAAAGTTGCGGGCGGCGCGGCTGTTATGGTCGGAACTGATGCAACAGCATTTTGCGCCGAAAAATCCGAAATCATTGATGCTGCGCACCCATTGCCAGACATCCGGCTGGTCATTGGCGGCGCAGGATGTGTTTAACAATGTGCCGCGCACCTGTGTCGAGGCGGCGGCGGCGGTTGCTGGCCACACCCAGTCATTGCACACTAACTCGCTTGATGAGGCGCTTGGTCTGCCTACCGATTATGCAGCGCGGATTGCGCGTAACACCCAGCTTCATCTCCAGCATGAAGGCAATATGGCGCATGTCATTGACCCGTTTGGTGGCAGCTATCTTGTCGAAGATTTGACCCAGCAGCTGGCCGCCAAAGCACGCCAGCATATCGCCGAGGCGGAATCATTGGGCGGCATGGCAGCAGCAATCGAAGCCGGCGTGCCAAAATTGCGAATTGAAGAAGTGGCGACAGCCACCCAAGCCCGCATTGACTCTGGTACCCAGACCATCGTCGGGGTCAATAAATATCAGCCACAAGATACCGGTGCCGCCGAACAGGTCGAGGTAAGACGGATTGATAATAGCGAGGTGCGAAGCCAGCAGATTGCGCGTCTGAAAAAAATACGCGCAAACCGTGATCAAAAGGCCGTAGATGCGGCCTTGGATGGCTTGCGGCGGGCGGCGTCAGGGCGTGAAAACCTGATGCCATTCGCCATTGAAGCGGCGCGCCAACGTGCCACGGTTGGCGAAATGTCCGATGCGATGGCAGGTGAATTTGGCCGTCACCGCGCCGAGATTCAAGGTGTGCGCGGCGTCTGGAAACATCATATGAAAGACAGCGCAGAAATTGATGTGCTTAAAGACCGCGTTGATGAATTTACCAAATCGCTTGGCCGTGCGCCGCGTATTCTGGTGGCCAAGCTTGGTCAAGATGGTCACGATCGCGGGCAAAAGGTTATTGCGTCTGCATTTGCTGATCTTGGGTTTGACGTGGTAACCGGCCCGTTGTTCCAGACCCCTGACGAGGTTTACGACCTTGCTATTCGCCATGATGTTGACGCGGTTGGTATCTCAACGCTTGCCGCCGCGCATCTAAGCCAAGTGCCGGCGCTTCGCAAAAAGCTGGATGCCGGCGCTGGACGGCATATCGAGCTTGTTGTTGGCGGGGTGATCCCCCCTGGTGATATTCCAATTTTGGAACGTGCTGGCGCTGCGGCGGTGTTTTTGCCCGGGACAAAATCGACTGATGCGGCAATCCGGCTGCTTGACCTTCTGGCGCGGCGGCGCAATATCAGCTAAGCCAGTGCGCCATGCGGGCGTCAATGATGCCGAGGTGCATAATCCGCGGTTTAATTTTTTGAGAGTGAATCTGATAATGTCGACCAATAATGCCAGTGCCGAAGCTGAAGCTATTACTGATGAATTTGGTTTTTTTGACGATTGGGAAGATCGCTATCAGATGCTGATTGATCAAGGGCGCAAACTGCCGCCAATTCCCGAACAATATCGCAATGATGAATTTCGGCTTCGGGGCTGCCAATCGGTTGTCTATTTTGCCGCTGAACGGGGAGATGACGATAAAATCACCTTTATGGCGCAATCCGATGCGGCAATTGTTCAAGGGCTTGTCGCGTTACTTTTGCGCGTTTATTCAGGCCGAACAGCAGCGGAAATTCGTAATACTGAGCCTGATTTCCTGACCAAGATCGGGCTTGATTCGCATCTTTCAGCAACGCGGAAAAACGGCTTGGCAAGTATGCTTAACGCGATCAAATCAGCTGCCGCCAGCTAGCTGTGGCTCTTTTATCTTAACCTGCTGATCTAGTCAGGGCTACGCTCGGCGCGCGGTGTGCGGCCATAACATTCGCGGTAACATTTCGAAAAATGTGACGCCGAGACAAAGCCGCAAGCCAACGCCACTGACAGGATTGACATTGATGTCTGGCGCAGCAGATGGCGCGCGCGGGCTAACCGCAAATTCAGATAATAGCGCGTTGGTGTCGTATCAAGATATTTGCGGAACAACCGTTCAAGCTGGCGCGTCGAAAGATTGGTCTTGCGGGCGATATCAGTTTGCGCCAACGGCTCTTCGAGATTGTCTTCCATGGTTTTGACCACGGCCAGTAATTTCGGGTGACTAACCCCAAGGCGGGCGCGAAGCTCCATACGCTGACGATCGGTTGGTTCGCGGATTCGGTCATGAATGAACTGGTCGGAAACTTCGGCGGCTAGGGCTGAGCCATGTGTCTGGGTGATCAAATTCAACATCATATCAAGCGATGCTGTGCCGCCTGAACAGGTGACCCGATTGCCGTCGATCTCAAATAAATCATTGGTGATTTCAAGATGGGGAAATTCTTCGGACAATCCGTCGATATTTTCCCAATGGATCGTGCACCGCCGCCCCTCAAGCAGGCCAGCCGCCGCCATCACATAAGTGCCGGTGCAAATAGCGCCAATAACAGCACCATTTCGGTCGAGCCGACGGATTAAATTCAAAATGGATTTTGTGGTGTTCTCCCGCACTTTGACGCCCGAGCAGACAAACACCATACGGCAGCTTTGCAACGCCTCGGGGTCAATATCAGTCTGCACGCAAATGCCGTTACTAGCGGTGCTGGCATTGCCATCAGGGCTTGCCACAACCCAATCAAACAGATGTTTGTTCGCCTGACGGTTGGCAGCGCGCAATGGCTCGATTGCCGAGGCAAATGCCAGCATCGAAAACTGGTTCAATAGCAAAAAGCCAATTTTCTGTGGCGCTGCATTATCGTGGTTGCGAAGCAACGCCTTAATCGTGCTTTCACCCATTGCTGACCATCATTGCAATGCGCATCATCTTTGCTCATTACCCTAAATTATTGTAACCTGACCGAACCTGACCAGAACTTTTGGCGCTAGCCTGCCAGTGACGGTGATGCCAGCATAATCTTCACATTCTCATTACGCTGCAAATTGTCGGAAATGAAACAAAATAATTCCATTTTGAAGTTTTTTTAACAGCTAGGCGTATCAGCCCAGCTATAAAATCGACGAATTTTGATGCGTTGGGCGTATCTGCAGGGCAATCAAACCTGTTCCTGTGATCAAAACTTTGCTATGCAGCGTCCATTATGAGCCAATATCCAGTCCCCATTCCAGATATGATTACCAGCACCGCGAATGACGAGGTTAAACGTCTGCGGGCGTTGCATGAGCGTAAATTTCGCAAGCAGACTGGCTGGTTTTTAGCGGAAGGCGCGCGGATTTGCCGTGAGGCAGTTTCGCTTGGATGGGCGATGCACCGGCTGGCCTTTGTCGCTGGCCGTGAGGATGACCGGCAGGTCAGGACATTACTATCCGGCCTTGTTGCGGCGAATGGCCGGGCGCTGCCGATGACCGAAACATTGTTGCAGCGGATCAGCCGTAAAGATAACCCGCAGATGGTGCTTGGTGCCTTTGGTCAGCGTTGGGACAGCCTTGATCAAATTGGCGAGACGCCGGATGAATGCTGGGTCGCGCTTGACCGGGTTCGTGATCCGGGAAATCTTGGCACGGTAATGCGCACGGCCGATGCGGTTGGCGCCAAGGGGATTATTTTGGTTGGTGATTGTACCGACCCCTATTCGGTCGAGGCGGTACGGGCGTCGATGGGCGCTGTGTTTAATGTGCGGATCATTGCCTGTAGTGAGGCGGAATTCCTGCAGTTTGCCGCAGGCTGGCAGGGCCATATTATCGGCACTGCGCTGCCAGCCGCCGTTGATTATCGCAGCGCTGATTATCGGGGATCATTGATCATGTTGATGGGCAATGAGCAGGCTGGGCTGACACCCGAATTGATGACAGCTTGCACGCAGCTGATAAAAATACCAATGCTGGGCCGTTCCGATTCGCTTAATCTTGCGGTCGCGACCGGGGTTGCGCTTTATGAGGCGCTTGCCAAACGCGGCTAGCCCTCTTTGGGTACCGAGCACCAGCGTGCAAAATTTGCCTGCGCCACATATCGTGCCTGCATTTCAGCATTTAAAGCACCAGTGACGCCGGTTTCCAGCGGCGATTCCTGCACGGCCAATTCACCCGAGGTGAGGCTGCCGCCCATGTCAGCCACCAGATCAGCAAGCGCATAATGCGCCGCCAAAGATGACGCCCGAATGGCATAAATCGTCAGCACCATGAACAGCGCATCACCCGATAATAGCTGCCGACATTTCTGCAATAATGGCGTCAGATCATCTTCGATCCGCCAGAATTCGCCCTTTGGGCCGCGCCCATATTTCGGCGGGTCAAGAATGATGCCGTCATAGGTTTTATCACGGCGCAATTCACGCTCGACAAAGCGGGTGGCATCATCGGTGATAAAGCGTATCGGCGCGTCCTGCATACCGCACAGATCACGATTTTCAAAAGCCTGCGCGATGGCTTTTTTGCTGGCATCAAGGTGCGTAACCTCAGCCCCAGCTGCGGCGGCGTGCAGGCTGGCAAGTCCAGAATAGGCAAACAGATTTAAAATCCGTGGTGGGCGCTTATACGTCTGGATAAAGGTGCGAATCGCGTCGGCGCACCAGTCCCAATGCGCCGCTTGCTCGGGGAAAAATCCCAAATGACGAAATGGGGTTGGCCGCGCCAGAAACCGCAAGGACTGATAGCCCAACTGCCATGATGGCGGCAAGGTTTCCGATAGCTGCCAGCCACCACCTTCGCCATCTTCTTGGTCGTTTTTACCGGGCACAAAAACCCCATCAGCAACCCATGCTGCCTCGTCAAGACGCGGTTGCCACATTGCCTGTGGTTCGGGGCGGATAAAACGATAGGGGCCAAAGCGTTCAAACTTCCGCAGATTGCCGCTATCCAGCAACGCGTAATCCAGCCAATTTGGGCTTGTAACTAATGATAGTTTTTGTTGTTCCATGCCGGGGATACTGCCGATAGATGCGGCAGATTGCAACCGATCAATCAGCCCCTAGAAGATGATTTAGCGGCGATCTTTATCATGATGACTGCGGGCCGATCGATGGCGGAGTAAAATTTTAATAAACTTCATATTGATAATAATATTTACTATTATTGCGATCAAACTGGTCTTTTGGCGCAAATTATTTCGGAAATACTTTCAATTTTCCGGAAAACATCTATGGTAGGGCGAAAATCCCCCAAGCGTGGTGACCATTGTCATGGTCGTCATGAAAATGAAAGCAGACGACCCCATGGATCAGATAGATAGACAGATACTTTCCCAGTTGCAGGTCAATGCCGCACAGCCGGTCGCCGACATTGCGCGCAAAGTCGGGCTGTCAGTGACACCATGCTGGCGCCGTATTCAACGGATGGAAGAAACTGGCCTAATCCGCAAAAGAGTTGCGTTGCTTGACCCGCAAAAGATTGGTGTTGGCATGTCGGTATTTGTGGCGGTTCGCACTGACCAGCATAACGCCGAATGGCTGCAGGAATTCGCCACAATGGTTAGCGATATGCCGGAGGTTGTCGAGTTTTACCGGATGAGTGGTGAGGTTGATTATCTTCTTCGTGTTGTTGTGCCGGATATGGCGGCCTATGATAAATTTTATCGCAAGCTGATTGCCAATGTGCATTTGACCGATGTCAGTTCGTCTTTTGCGATGGAAGAGATCAAATATACAACTGCGTTGCCATTGCCTGAACTTGATTAGCCGGGCTAATGTCGTGATCTGCCCGTGGCGTGACGTTTGATCGGTTTTGTGCCCATTGATTTTCCATTTAAGTTTTGGGTCGCATTAAAAAGTCTGCTAAGTCAAGCAATGCGCAGCGTGCTGACTTTTGATGGATTTCTATTATGACCTCTCCGAATTTTAAGATTTGCCATATTATCGCTGGTGCCCCAACCGGCGGTGCCGAGACCTTTTGTCTGGACGCGGTGAAGGCACTTCATGAGCGCGGTGTTGAGCAAGTCATGATATCGCGCCCTCATGACGCGTATGTTAACGCGATGGCCGAGCGCGGCATTCAGCATTATCTGGCCAGCTTTAACCGTTTCACCAAATGGTTTCAGCAGGCAAAAATCTCGCGCATCATCGCCGCGCATAACCCAGATATTGTGCATTGCTGGATGAACCGCGCATCATCGTTTGCCCCACAAGGGATTAAGCAGCCTGTTCTTGGCTGGTTTGGCGGCTATTACAATTTAAAGAATTTCCAGCGTTGTGACTTCTACATGGGTGTCACACGCGATATTGTGCGCCATATCGGAGAGGCAAGCGGTCATCCGGAAAATGCGTATCTTGGTCATACATTTGGCACGCTTGCTCAAGATCCACCGGTTTCGCGGGCAGAATTTGGGTTGCCCGAGGATAAGCCATTAGCATTGCTATTGTCGCGTATGCATTGGAAAAAGGGTGTCGATCTTATGCTTGAGGCGGCACAGCGCTTGCCGGGTATGGTGTTTTTATTGGCTGGTGACGGGCCAGATTTAGAAAAATACAAAGCGATGGCAAAATCATTGGGCGTCGAAGATCGTGTCTGTTTTCCCGGCTGGCGAACAGATCGCGCATCGCTTCTCAGTATCGCCGATATTTGCGTTCTACCATCGCGCTATGAGCCTTTTGGTACAGTCATTGCCGAAGCGTGGTTTGCTGGTGTGCCGCTCGTCGCAACAAGAGCCGATGGTGCCCGCCAATATGTCACGCATGAACAAGATGGTCTGTTGCTGGATATTGACGATCTGGACGGGTTGGTTCAATGCCTTGACCGCGCCGCCAACGATCAGGCATTGCGCAAGGCGCTGGTCAGCAATGGCCAGAAAACCTATGATGAACTGTTTTCAAAACAGGTGGTGATCGATAATCTGATCGCCTCATACAGCGATATGATCGCCCGCCATAAAAACGGCCGGTAAAAAAGCGCTGCCTCAATATCTCGATCTAAACGACAGCCTGCTATGGGCTATAGCTGGATATAGACTGATTTAATTTCGCTATAGGCATCCAGTGTGTAGGCGCCGTTTTCGCGCCCAAAGCCGGATTGTTTCGCGCCGCCAAACGGCAGGCCAGGTGGCAATAGATTATAGCTGTTTACCCAGACATTGCCGGACTCTAGCGCATCAGCCACCCGGTGCGCCCGCCCAAGGTCGCGGGTCATTACGCCCGCCCCAAGGCCGAAATCAGTATCATTAGCGCGCCGGACAGCTTCGTCTTCATCGTCAAAGATCAGAACTGACATTACCGGCCCGAAAATTTCTTCGCGAACCAACCGCATATTGTCGGTGCAATTGGTCAGAATGGTCGGCTGCATAAAATAGCCATTCTCAAACCCCTCGGGCCGCAATTGCTGGCCGCCGGTTGCGATGGTTGCCCCTTCGCTGGCGCCAATCTTGACATAGTCTAACACTTTGGCAAGATGGCGCGCCGAGATCAGCGCCCCCATCTGGATGTCACTGGCCATTGGGTCGCCAACGCGCATGGCCTCGGCCTTGGCGGTAAGCGCAGCAATGAAATCATTGGCAATAGACCGTTGGACGAACACCCGCGTTGCGTTCGAGCATACCTCGCCAGCGGTGTAAAAATTTGCGTCAAGCGCGGTTTGAACCGCAAGGTCAAAATCGCAATCATCAAACACCAGCAAAGGCGATTTACCGCCAAGTTCAAGCGTGATCTTTTTTAGTGACTGCGCTGATTGGGTCATGATCATTCGCCCAGTTTCAACGCCGCCGGTTAGCGATATTTTGGCAATGCCCGGATGCGCGCAGATGGCGCTGCCGATTTCCCGGTCGCCATGAATGATCTGAAACAGCCCGTCAGGCAGACCGGCGGCCTGCAGCAATTCGGCAACCTTATGCGCAACGAAAGGCGTTTCTTCGGATGGTTTTAAAATAAAGGCATTGCCGGCAGCCAGCGCTGGTGCCGATTTCCAACAGGCAATCTGCATCGGATAATTCCACGCGCCAATGCCGGCGCATACGCCAAGTGGCACCCGAACACTATAGCCGATGGCCTTGTCCCATTTGTTGAAATCACCATTTTGCGCGGTGATACAGGCGGCAAAATAATCAAACGCATCAGTTCCAGACGGCACATCGCCGCTAACCGCCTCGCTGAATAATTTGCCAACATCGCGCACTTCCAGATGGGCCAGTTCGTCATTTGCCTCACGCATCAGATTGGCGGCGCGATGCAGAATTTTTGCGCGCTCAAACGCATCGGTTTTTGCCCATGAAATCTGTGCCTCTTGCGCCACCGCTACCGCGTGATCAAGCATCTCACTGGAGGCGGGTTCAATCTGGGCGATTACCTCTCCTGTGGCGGGATAACGCTTTTCGATAACCGGCAGATTGCTTTTTACCGGTTTGCCGCCAATGAGTGACTGACAGATATGCATGATTTAGTCTCCCGTCTTCGTCGCTGGCTTGTTTTGCCTCGGTTGCCACAGATGCTGGCATAAATGCTGGCACAAATAATGGTTCGATCACCGTTGATGCCTATCATAATCGCGAATTAGAATCGTGGAAATTATAAAAATAATTTGATCTGTTCGGCTGGAATGGGGCAGTTTTGGTTAGGTGGACCGGTAAATTCGAAAGAACCGTTTAACGACTTGGGGGTAAGAATGTCTCAAATAATCGTTGATATTGATGAGGCCCGCCGCGATCTTGCGGCGATTTTTCGTTGGTCGGCACGCGAATCAATGCATGAGGGCATCGCCAATCACTTTTCTTATGCGGTTTCGGATGATGGCCAGATTTTTCTGATGAACCCTTATGGTGTGCATTTTTCAAAAATGCGGGCCAGTGATCTGCTGTTGCTTGATGCGCGAAAAACACCGTCGGATTATGCCGAAACAATTGACCCGACAGCATGGTGGATCCATGGGGCGATGCACCGGAATAACCCGCAGGCACGCTGTATTGTTCATTTGCATTCGCATTATGCAACGGCGCTCAGCGCGTTAAAGGATCCGAGCCTTTTGCCGGTCGATCAAACTAGCTGCCGGTTCTTTAACCGTGTTGCGGTTGACATCGGTTTTGACGGTATGGGACTGAATGACGAGGCTGAGCGGCTGTCGACCATACTTGGTAACAAGCGTATGGTGATGATGGGCAATCATGGCTTTATGACGGTTGCCGAGTCCCCCGCCTTGGCATTTGATCTCGCATATTATTATGAGCGAGCTTGTAGGACTTATTTAACGGCAAGAGCATCGGGTTTGGAGTTATCTGTGCTACCGGACATAATCGCCGAGAAAACCGCAAAACAATGGGAAATTCAGGATCGAACAGTTCACCAGCACCTAAGGGCAATCCGCACGATTCTGGACGAAGAGGAGCCGGAATATCGCAGTTAAGCGAGATAATAAAGTCTCACAAACGGCAAAGCATCCATCTGGTTCAGCAATAAGTGAATGGTCAATGCGCTTTTGTCTGCATCTATGTCGTATGCTGGACATTACAGGTGTAGGGGTGTTACCATAATTACTATAAACACAAAATATCCTTGGGAGGGATAAAATGAAAAAACTAATTATTGCGTCTGCGATTGCTGCGGGGACCATGCTGGGTGTCGCAGGACAAGCGTCTGCAGCTTGTGGCAATGTTTCTATTGCTGAAATGAACTGGGCATCAGCACAATTAATGGCTAATGTTGACAAAATAATTCTCGAGGAAGGTTACGGCTGTAAAGTTGATATTGTCCCCGGGGATACAATGCCAACTTTTACATCAATGAATGAAAAAGGTGCGCCAGATGTTGCTGGAGAATTATGGATCAACGCTGTCGCAAACCCACTTGCTGCAGCAAAAGCTGAAGGCCGCCTCCACACAGTTTCTGAAGGGCCAATCACTGGCCTTGGTGAAGGTTGGTGGCTGCTTCCGCATACACTTGAAAAACATCCTGAGCTGAAAACTGTTCTCGATGTTTTAGAGCGCCCAGATCTTTTCCCGCATCCTGAAGATCCGTCAAAAGGCGGTTTCCACACCTGCCCATCGGGCTGGGGGTGTCAGTTGGCAAATGCCAATTTATTCCGTGCGTTTGAAATGGAAAAAAAGGGCTGGCGTTTGGTTGATCCAGGCTCAGCAGCAGGTCTTGACGCTTCAATTGCAAAGGCCTCAGACCGAAAGGAAAACTGGTTTGGGTACTATTGGTCGCCAACCTCAATTGTTGGCAAGTATAGCTTGAACATGATGGATTTTGGCCTGCCATTTGCGGGTAAGGAAAACTGGGACGGCTGTATCGTTAAGGCGGAGCAAGACTGTGCTGATCCAAAGCCATCTGCTTGGACCAAGTCAGAGGTTCACACCGTGATCACTGATGATTTCAAAAAGCGGGTTGGTCCCGTTGGTGATTATTTCGCCAAGCGCATTTTCCCTGGCCCAGTGATGAACGCAACCTTGGCCTATATGTCTGATCAGCAGGCGACTGGCGAAGACGCAGCTATCGAGTTTCTGACGAAGCATGCTGATGTCTGGACAGGCTGGGTTAGCGCTGATGCCGCTAAGAAAATCAAAGCTGGTCTGTAAGACCATCACCCCCAAGGTTTAACAACAGTCTGCCGGTTTATGCCGGCAGGCTATTGGTCTCAGCTTTCCGAAAGGTATCCTCATGGATTTTTTTAACGAATTTCCAGAATTGGGCCGTGGTGATCTGCGCGATTTTAAGAAAGCTATCGATTTTGGATTTCGCAGTTTTTCGCGCGCCTACGGTGATGAACTTGAGAGTTTTTTTGATCCTTTATTGCAATTTATGATTTGGTTTGAGCGGCTATTAATCAGCTCGCCCTGGCCAATTATTCTCGCGGTAATCGCTGGGCTGGCTTGGCTTGGCTCGCGGAGTTGGAAACTGGTCTTGGGATCGGTTATTTGTTTTATGGTGATAGGCTATTTTGGCATGTGGGAAAATACCATGGCCACGCTCGCTATCATTTCAGTTGCTACGTTAATTTGTATTGGCCTTGGCATTCCCCTTGGCATCTGGATGGCAAAGTCAAACCGAGTTCAGGCAGTCGTTACACCTGTGCTTGATGTCATGCAGACGATCCCGAGTTTTGTCTATCTGATTCCTGTAGTGATGTTGCTGGGCATTGGTAAAGTGCCTGGATTGATTGCTGTCTGCATCTATGCAGCACCGCCGATTGTCCGCCTGACCAATCTTGGCATCCGGCTTGTTGATGAAGAGGTGCTTGAGGCGTCTGATGCGTTTGGCGCGAACTACAAGCAACGGCTATGGGGGGTTCAGATCCCACTGGCGCTGCCGAATATTTTTGCTGGGGTAAACCAGACAATTATGATGGCGCTGGCGATGGTCGTGATTGCATCGATGATTGGTGTTCGCGGGCTTGGTGTCCCGGTTTTGCAGGCAGTCTCTAACCAATATCTTGCGCTTGGATTGATGAACGGCTTGGCCATTGTTGCCATCGCGATCATTTTTGACCGCGTTTCACAAAAATATGGCGAGCGCTTGCAGGCCTATCGCAAAGGAAACGGTAATGGCTGATACCAAAATTGAAATCAGAAACCTTTATAAGGTTTTTGGCAGTGACCCTGAAGCCGCGATGAAACATGTTCATGCTGGCCTGAGCAAGCAGGAATTGCTTGACCAGCACGGTCATGTTCTTGGTCTTCGTGACATTAATATCAAGATCAAGCCAAAGCGCATTCAGGTGATTATGGGCTTGTCCGGATCGGGAAAATCTACCCTGATCCGGCATATCAACCGGTTGATCGAGCCAACTGAAGGCGAAGTGATCGTCGATGGTGAAGATGTGTTGGCGATGTCGGCGGATGAATTACGCGAATTTCGTCGGCACAAGGCATCTATGGTGTTTCAGCGTTTCGGGCTTTTGCCGCATCGAACGGTATCGCAAAATGTCGCCTATGGCCTGAGCATTCAGGGTATTGCCGAGGCTGAAGCTGCTGAACGCAGCCAGCGTTGGATTGACCGGGTGGGACTGGCCGGATTCGAACAGCATTTTCCGGCGCAGCTATCAGGCGGGATGCAACAGCGCGTTGGTCTAGCCCGTGCGCTTGCAACTGACGCTGAGATTCTGCTGATGGATGAGGCTTTCTCGGCACTTGATCCCCTGATCAGAACCGATATGCAGAACATTCTCCTCGATCTTCAGGAAGAGCTGCATAAAACCATTGTCTTTATCACCCATGATCTGGACGAGGCACTGCGGATCGGCGATGAGATTTCGATCCTGCGTGATGGTGAGGTGATCCAGCAAGGTGACCCGCAATCGATCATCATGCGCCCGGCCGATGATTATATTTCTGACTTTATCAAGGATATTAATCGCGGCCGTGTGCTTGAGGTGCGGTCGATCATGGAAAAGGCAAACCGTGCGACGGGGCCTAAAATGGGCATTAAAACGCCGCTTGAGGATGCGTTGCAACAGCTGGTCAGTGCTGGCAAGGATAGTGGCGCGGTCATTGGTGATGATGGCAAGACAATTGGCAAGATCACCATGGCAAATGCCATCGCAGCGATGGCACGTCCTGATCGTGAAATAGAAGGGCCGCGTTACAAGTGAGTATTCAAGAAATTGGCCTTGATGGCATCTATAACCTTGCAAAAAAGGTTATGTTGGCAAACGGATGTGATACGGCAAATGCCGAGGCGCTTGCCGATATCATCTGCCGCGCCGAACGGGATGGATCGCATTCGCATGGGTTGTTCCGCGTTCCGGGTTATGTAAAGGCGCTGCGCAGTGGCAAGGTCGATGGCAAGGCCAAACCGACCATGAAACATCTGACGCCTGCGGTAATTCAAGTTGACGGTCACGGCTGTTTTGCGCCGCTGGCACAGTCCGTTGGCTTGCCCGCTTTGGCTGATGCAACAACGCAGATTGGCATTGCGGCCTTGTCGCTTGTCGGGGTTCATCACTTTGCCGCATTATGGCCGGAAACCGAATATCTGGCGGATCGCGGGCTGGTAGGCATCGCCTGTACCGCCTATATGCCAGCAGTGGCACCAGCTGGGTCAAAAGAGGCGCTTTTTGGCACAAACCCGCTGTCATTTGCATGGCCGCGTCCGGGGCATAATCCGGTTGTGTACGATATGGCGACAGCTTCGATGGCGATGGGTGATGTGCAAATTGCGGCGCGTGATGGCCGTGAGGTGCCGCTTGGAACAGGACTTGACGAGCATGGTGAGCTCACCACCGATCCGGCAGCGATTGCCAAAGGTGTGTTGTTGCCATTTGGTGGCTATAAAGGATCGGCGATTGCCCTAATGGTTGAACTGTTGGCGGCAGGCATGACGGGCGAGCAGTTCAGTTTTGAGGCACGCCAAACAGATAATAAGGATGGTGGGCCGCCGCGCGGCGGTGAATTGGTGATCGGGCTATCGCCAATGGTGATTGCTGGCGAAGGCTGGCAGGATCATGTTGAGGGATTTGTGCAGAAAATGTCAGCCATTGAGGGCGTGCGTATGCCAGGGGCAAGACGCCATAAAAACCGGCTTGATACGGGGCCGCGGCAGATCAATAGCGCCCTTCTTGAGACCATCAACAGCCTGCTCTAACCGCAGGATAATACGGGCATAGAAAAAGACGCTGATAGGACAGCGTCTTTTTTGTTTTGATCTTGTTGAAAAGAAGGTCTTTTAAATGCGTGTTAGCCTAGCTGTGGGCCAGCTGCAACCAGCGCCTTGCCAGCGTTAGTGTCGGTAAATTTCTCAAAATTTTCGACAAACAGACCACCAAGATGGCGCGCACGTTTTCCCCATTCGGCCGGATCATCAAAGCTTGAGCGTGGATCCAAAACCGTTGCATCAAGCCCGGCCAGTGTTTTTGGCATTCTCAAATTAAAGATTGGCAGGGTTTCGGTTTCGGCATTGTCAAGTTCGCCGTCAAAAATAGCGTTGATTAATGCGCGTGTGTTTGCCAATGAGATACGCTTGCCTTGGCCGTTCCAGCCAGTATTGATCAAAAAGGCCTTGGCGCCTGCATTGCGCATACGGTTGTTCAAAACCTCGGCATAAACCGTTGGGTGTAGGGTTAGGAAAGCGGCACCAAAACAGGCTGAAAAGGTCGGCTGATGTTCGGTCATACCGCGTTCCATACCTGCCATCTTTGCGGTAAAGCCAGAAAGGAAGTGGTATTGCGTTTCCGCATCATCAAGGATGGAAACAGGCGGTAAAACACCGAACGCGTCGGCTGTCAGGAATAGCACATGCTTGGCGTGCCCTGCTTTTGATACCGGCTGAACAATGTTGTCGATATGATAGATTGGATAGGATACGCGGGTGTTCAGGGTCAGGCTGGTATCACTGAAATCAACCTTGCCATCGGCGTCGACCATCACGTTTTCCAGCAACGCATCGCGGCGGATCGCGCGGTAAATTTCTGGCTCACTGGCCTCGCTTAGATCGCTGGTCTTTGCATAGCAACCCCCCTCAAAATTAAAGATGCCATCATCATCCCAACCATGTTCATCATCGCCGATTAGGCTGCGATTTGACGAGGCTGACAAGGTGGTTTTGCCGGTGCCTGACAGGCCAAAGAACAGCGCAACATCGCCGTCGGCCCCGCAATTTGCCGAACAATGCATCGACGCAATGCCCTTTTGCGGCAACAGGTAATTCATCACCGAGAAAAGGCCTTTCTTCATTTCGCCGCCATACCAGCTGCCGCCGATAAGCTGCATCCGCTCGGTCAGGTTAAAGGCAACAAAGGTCGGCGAATTCATGCCATGACGCTCCCAATCAGGATTGGTTGTCATTGAGGCATTAACCACAGTGAAATCCGGCGTGAAATCGGCTAGCTCTTCATCGCTTGGCCGGATAAACATATTTTTGACGAAATGCGCCTGCCAGGCGACTTCCATAACAAAGCGCACCTTCATACAAGTGTCTTTGTTGGCACCACAAAATCCGTCTACAATATAAAGTTTTTTGCCGCTCAGCTGTTTGGCGGCGAGGGCTTTTAGATCATTCCAGACGGCGGTATCAATTGGCTTATTGTCATTTTTTGTGCCATTGCCGTTCCACCAGTAGCTGTCGCGGGTGGTCTCATCCTTAACGATGAATTTGTCCTTTGGTGAGCGGCCGGTATATTCGCCGGTTAGAACATTAACTGCGCCAAGTTCGGTGAGATAGCCGCGCGCAAACCCTTCGAGACCAGGCTGAAGTTCGTCCTCATAGAGCTGATCATATGATGGGTTGTAAACAATTTCTTTAACGTCAGAAATACCGATAGATGACAGGAATTTTTCCACGAGTACAGCGCTCTCAAATTGTTGCATGGGGCTCTGGCGACAATGGCCATAAGAGTTGTAGCCCCCTAATCCGGGGCCGAAAAGAGCGACAATTATTAAGGTTCTGTGAACAGGTTGTCAATCCGCAAGGCGGTACAGAATGGCCTCGCTAGCCGGTGATTTTTAACGATGGATTGATCCGTTGAATCGCGGCTGGATTAATCCAGCAATACCATGATGATCGACAGCGCCAAAAGGCCCATCGCGGCCAATTCGAGACGGCTGACACGTTCTTTAAAATAGAGAATTGAAAAGCCGATGCTAAACAGTAATTCGACCTGACCAACTGCGCGCACAGGTGCAACCTCGTGGTTCAAAAAGGCGGCAAACCAGCAAATGCTGCAAATCGCCGCCCAGACGCCAGCCATCGCACCGCCGCGCCATTCAACAAAGCTAGCAATGAATTCCCCCCGCTTTACAACGTAAAGATAGCCACCAAAGCAAACTGCCTGAATTGTTACACCAATTGCCGCTGCATAGATCGCGTTGCTTAAAAGGCTGCCCCCGGTCATGGCCTGCATTGCCGCCCCATAGGACACGGTACAAAAGCCCAGAAAGGCACCGGCAGCAAGGCCGATTGCCATTTGCCGGCTCATGATGCTTTGCCGGACATTGGACAGTGACAGGTTGGTTTTCACCAGTGCCAGCATCACAGTTGCAAACACACCAAGCGCAATGGCAAAACCGGTTTGTACTGTCACCACGACGCCGAGAATCAATGCCTCAAAAATAGCCGTTTGCAAAACTTCGGTTTTAGAAAAAGCCACCGCAGCGGCAAAGGAACGATGGCTAAAGAGTTGGACCAAAAGAACGGTGAAAATCACCTGCGTCAGGGCGGCAATATTTATCCATGCCCAAAAGGTAAATGGCAAACCCGCCAGCGAAGCGCCGGTCAGTCCGGTATAGAAAATGACGCATAGCCACGCAATCGGACAGGCATAGGAAAAACGGATATAGGCGGCGCCATAGCTGCCTAGCGGTGCCACCATACGCCGTTGAACAGCGGTGCGAAGCGCTTGTGTTGCGGCCGCCAAAACGGCAAATAATACCCAAATTTCCATAGTTTCTTATACAGCCAATCTGGCTGCCGCCAAGCGTTGTTTTCTAAAAACCGGAAAAATGCATCCGAGGTACGCGCCATCGCCATTCGACAGCGCCGCGCTTGTCAATCTTGCCTTTGCGAAAAAAAAGCGTAATCTGAACAAGATTTTTCAGACAAACTTTTACAGATAACCGGCTGCTGGTGCAGAGGTTAAAAGAGGCAATGATGACGGATATGCATTTTATCAAGGGCGCAACTTCAGCTGGCACTAGTGGCCGGTCGCAGGATGTGTATAACCCAGCGACCGGCGCGGTCATTTCGTCAGTGCCGCTTGCCAGTGCCGCCGAGGTCGATGCGGCTGTTGCTGTGGCCAAGGCCGCCTTGCCGGGCTGGGCGAATACCCCGCCGGCCAAGCGTGCGCAGGTAATGTTCAAATTCCGTGAATTGATTGTCCAGAATCTTGGCACGATTGCCGAAATGATCTCATCCCAGCATGGCAAGACGCTTGATGATGCCAAGGGCGAGGTGTCGCGCGGGCTTGAAGTTGTCGAATTTGCCTGCGGTATCCCGCATTTGCTGAAAGGTGATTATTCAGCGCAGGTCGCAGGCGCGGTCGATAGCTATTCGCTGCGCCAGCCGGTTGGTGTTGTTGCGGGTATTACCCCGTTCAACTTTCCGGCGATGGTGCCGATGTGGATGTTCCCGATGGCGCTTGCTTGCGGCAATACATTTATCTTAAAGCCGTCCGAGCGTGATCCGGCGGCGCCCCTTTATCTGGCGCAATTGCTGACTGAGGCTGGTCTGCCTGATGGCTGTATGAATGTGGTGAATGGCGATAAAGAGGCGGTTGATGCGCTGTTGGATCATCCGGATGTTGCTGCGATCAGCTTTGTCGGTTCAACCGCAATTGGCAAATATATCTATGGCCGTGGATGCGCGAATGGCAAGCGTGTGCAGGCTTTGTGTGGTGCCAAGAATCACATGATCATTATGCCTGATGCCGATATGGATCAGGCCGTTGATGCGGCGATGGGCGCGGCTTATGGGTCGGCTGGTGAACGTTGTATGGCGATTTCTGCAGTGCTTGCGGTTGGTGATGACACGGCTGACCGGTTTGTGTCGGCACTAGCCCCAAAAGTACGCGCTTTGAAAATTGGCCAATATGATGAGGTAGGGGTCGAAATGGGGCCAGTGATCACGCGCGAGTCGAAAGACCGGATCACTGATTACATCAATCAGGGTGAGGCCGATGGCGCTGAAGTTGTTGTCGATGGTCGCGGTCTGTCATTGCAGGGCTATGAAAACGGGTTTTTTGTCGGTGGTACGCTGCTGGATCATGTAACGGCGGATATGTCGGTTTACCGTGATGAAATTTTCGGTCCTGTTCTGTCAGTTTTGCGGCCAAAGACCTATGAAGAGGCGGTTGGCCTGGTCATGAGCCATGAATATGGAAACGGCACCGCGATTTTTACCCGTGACGGTGATGCCGCTCGTGAATTTGCCAATAATGTGAATGTCGGCATGGTCGGGGTGAATGTGCCGATCCCTGTGCCGGTTGCCTATCATAGTTTTGGCGGCTGGAAAGCCTCGATGTTTGGCGATCATTCGATCCATGGCATGGAAGGTGTGCGCTTTTACACCAAATTGAAAACCGTTACGGCGCGGTGGCCTAGCGGGATTAAGGAAGGCGCCGTATTCAATTTCCATTCGGGCAGCGAAACCAAATAAATCCCGATAAATACCCACAAATATTATGACATAAATATTATGAGATAGATATTATGACATATGCTGGGGCTGGGGCCGGCCGGTAAGGCAGGCAGCGGTCAAAATCACGAACAATTCAAGCCCGCGGTCACATGGCTGCGGGCTTATTCTTTGGCAAGCTGTTCGAGGCGTAGCCGCGCAATCTTATGCACCTGGCCAAGTGCGGTGGCGAATTCCGCATCGGCATTTTGCGTAATGCGTTGCTGAAAAGCCGATAATATGGTTGCCCGATCAAGCCCGCGAACGGCGATGATAAAAGGGTGGCCAAATTTTTCGCCATAGCGCGTGTTTAAATCCTGAAAAGCGGCAAATTCGTCGGCGCTACATTGATCAAGTGCCGCGCTGGCCTGCTCGGCGCTTGACGAAGCGGTTAGTGATCCGGCGATGGCCAATTTGCCAGCGAGTTCGGGATGCGCGCATAGCAGTTCCATCTGTTTGTCAAAGCCGGCGGCATCAACGATATCTGCCATCCGTTTTGCCAGCACCGCTGGATCGGCGTCCAGCCGGTCAACGCCCATGTCAAACAGCGTGCCAGCAACCCACGGCGAATGTTCGTAAATGCCGCCAAATGCCGCGATAAAATCGGCGCGAGATAACTCATGCGGTGCGGGTTTGATCATCATTTGGGTCTCGCTCCAAGGGTGGAAAGGCTGGCCGAAACCGGACGCGCCTTAACGGTGACATATCATGCATGATGGCCAATTTGATTTGCAATAACAATGCATAACTGCCATCGTTAGATTGTGAAGTGCAAGGGTAAAGGCTGGTAGGTGAGATGTGATGGGACGATTAACAACACATGTTCTTGATACGGCGCGTGGGTGTCCGGCCGCGGGCCTGGTGATTGATCTGTTTCGTCTTGACGGCGGCGCGGATGACAAACCCGTTCTGATTAAAACCACCGAAACCAACAATGATGGCCGATGTGATGCGCCATTGCTGGATGGCGAGGCGTTGCAAAAAGGACGATATCAGTTGCTGTTTCGGGTGGCGGCCTATCTTCGGCGTGCCGGAGATGATCTTCCCGAAATTCCGTTTCTTGATGATGTTGTCATCAACTTTGGTATTGATAATCCGACACAGCATTATCACGTCCCGTTATTACTATCAGCCTACGGTTATTCAACATATCGCGGCAGCTAGACCGGAGGACCAATGCGAGATGAAATCCGCTTTGTTTTAAACGGCAAAATTCAGCGTGTTGCTGGCTGCGCTGGCGATCTTACCTTGTTGCAATGGTTGCGCGAACAGGCGCATTTGCGGGGCACTAAAGAGGGGTGCGCCGAGGGGGATTGCGGTGCCTGTACGGTTGCAATGGCGCGCAAATACGGTAATGGCAAGCTTGAATATCGGCCGGTTAATGCGTGTATTTTATTTCTTGGCATGATTGATGGGGCGGCAATCCGCACGGTCGAAGGTCTGGCAGACCAAGACGGTAATCGACACCCTGTGCAAACTGCAATGATCAATGCTGATGCATCGCAATGCGGCTTTTGCACGCCGGGGTTTGTTATGTCGCTTTATGCTGCATGGCAAAATGGCAATGGCCTCGCGCCGGATGATATTGACAATACGCTGGCTGGTAATCTTTGCCGTTGTACTGGTTATCGGTCGATTGTGGCGGCAGCGGCGACGCTGGATCGTGCCAAAAATTCCGATATGGGAAATCCGGATATGGAACATGATGGGGCGATGCTGGCGGCACTTAAAAATATGCCGGATGGCGCAGCCGATCTGTGCCTTGGCGATCAGTCTTGCCAGTTCCTTGCACCAGCGACCCGTGCCAGTTTTGCCGAGGCCTATGCCAAAAATAGCGCGGCGACGATTGTTAGCGGGGCAACCGATATTGGGCTGTGGGTAACAAAACAGCATCGCAAGCTGGGCTGTATGATCTGGACGGGCGGTGTTGCCGGATTTGGGCAGATTGACGATGATGGTGATATGCTGCGGATCAACCCCGCGGTTACGCATCAGCAATTGCTGCAGCGGATTGCTGATGATGCGCCTGAAATTGCCGAATTGCTGCGCCGTTTTGGGGCGCTTCAGGTACGGAGCAGTGGCACGGTCTGCGGCAATGTTGCGAATGCATCGCCGATTGGTGATTTGCCGCCGGTGCTGATCGCGATTGGCAGTCAAATCGAGCTGAGTACCGCCCATAAGAGTCGTAGTTTTGATCTGGAAAATTTCTTTCTTGAATATGGCAAGCAGGATCGCCGCGTCGGTGAGTTTGTCTCGGCGGTGATAATACCGCGCGGGCCACACCCCTATCTTCGCTGTTATAAAATATCGAAACGGTTTGATCAGGATATTTCAGCGGTGATGCTGGCGGCAAATATGCGCGTTCGTGATGGGGTGATTGATCATGTCCGCCTTGCCTTTGGTGGTATGGCCGGAATTCCAAAACGGGCGCAAGCTGCCGAGGCCAAACTTGTCGGAAAGCCGCTTGATGTCGCATATTTCAGGGATGCGGCAACGGCGCTGCCAGATGATTTTACCCCGCTTTCGGATATGCGCGGTTCGGCAGAATACCGGATGCTAACGGCGCAGAATCTGCTGATGAAATATGGGCTTGAATTAGTTTCGGGCAAATCAATGCGGCTTGCCGGAGATGGGCTGACCGCCGGATTGGAGGGCTGGCGATGACCCGGCGCATCACCGGTGATATTCAGACATCACAGCATCATGACAGTGCAGCAAAGCACGTGTCCGGCGAGGCGGTTTATGTTGATGACATCGCAGTGCCAGCAAATTGCCTGACGGTGCTGATCGCTCAAAGCCCCCATGCCCATGCGCGCATCACCCATATGGATTTATCTGCGGTGGCCGCAGCACCGGGAATTGTGGCGGTGATGAGTGCGACCGATATTCCCGGGGTCAATGATTGTGGTCCGATGATCCATGATGATCCGGTCTTTGCCAGTGATGAGGTTTGCTATGTCGGGCAGTCGGTATTTGCCGTTGCCGCAGTTAATATGGCGGCGGCACGGGCGGCGATCAGCCTTGCACAAATTGCGTATGAGCCATTGCCGGCAATTTTGACGATTGATGCAGCGATGGCTGCGGGCTCGTTGCTTGGCCCGCCAAGTGAAATGATCAAGGGCGATAGCGCGGCCGCGCTTGTGGCGGCAACGCACCAGCTAAAGGGACGGCTTTGTGCTGGCGGGCAAGAGCATTTTTATCTTGAGGGTCAGGCGGCATTGGCGATCCCCGGTGAGGATGGTGATATACATCTATTCTGTTCAAGCCAGCACCCAAGTGAGATCCAGCATAAAACTGCCGAAATGCTGGGCCTTGCCAATCATGCGGTGACAGTGGAAACGCGGCGTATGGGCGGGGCCTTTGGCGGCAAGGAAAGTCAGGGAAATCTACCGGCGATGACTGCGGCATTGGCCGCGCATTTAACCGGCCGACCAGCCAAAACCATCTATGACCGTGATGATGATTTCATGCTAACGGGCAAACGCCATGATTGCCGTATTGATTATCAAGTTGGCTTTGATGATGAAGGCCGTGTTCTGGCGGTTGAGTTCGAGCAGGCACTTCGCTGTGGCATGTCGTGGGATTTATCGGCCGGTATTGCAGCGCGCGCAATGTGTCATGCTGATAATGCCTATGATATTCCGCATATGAAGATTACCAATTATTGCTGTTTGACACATACGCAATCAAATACGGCCTTTCGCGGATTTGGCGGGCCGCAGGGGATGCTTGGTATCGAACGGGTGATGGATGAGGTGGCGCATTATCTTGGCCTTGATCCTTTGCAGGTGCGCCAGCGCAATTTCTATCCGGAAAAAACCGCAAGCCATCATGGCGTTACCCCTTATGGCCAAACGGTCGAGGATTGCGTGATTCAGCCGATTGTGGATGAGCTGGTAAAAACGTCGGATTATGTTGCGCGCCGTGCCGACATTGCGGCGTTTAATGCTGCCAATCAATATGTCAAACGCGGCATTGCCCTGACGCCAGTGAAATTTGGCATTTCCTTTAACACGACATTCCTGAATCAGGCGGGATCATTGATCCATGTCTATAATGATGGCTCGGTGCAACTTAATCATGGTGGCACCGAAATGGGACAGGGGCTTTATATTAAGGTCGCGCAGATTGTCGCGCATGAATTTCAGATTGATGTTGAAAATGTCAAAATCACGCCGACCACAACTGGCAAGGTGCCGAATACGTCGGCAACCGCGGCCTCGTCGGGAACCGACCTGAACGGAATGGCGGCGATGCGCGCGGCGCGCGTGATAAAGCAACGCATTAGCAGTTTTCTGGCCGATCAGTATCAGACTGATCAGGCCGAGGTGGTTTTTGCTGATGGCGAGGTCCGTGTTGGGGGTGACCGGATGAGGTTTGCCGATGCTGTCAAGCGGGCCTATCTCGGACGGGTATCACTATCGGCAACCGGATTTTATGCGACACCAAAATTAAACTGGGATAAAGACCGAATGCATGGTCGGCCCTTTTATTATTTTGCCTATGGTGCCGCGGTATCGGAAGTGATTGTTGATCTGCTGACCGGTGAAAACCGGCTTGTGCGCGCTGACCTGCTGCATGATGTTGGAAAATCGCTGAATCCGGCAATTGATTTAGGACAGATTGAAGGTGGGTTTTTGCAAGGGGTTGGCTGGCTGACCACCGAAGAATTAATCTGGGATTCTGATGGGCGTTTGAAAACGCACGCGCCGTCTACCTATAAAATTCCGGCCTGCTCGGATCGGCCGGCCACGTGGCGGGTCGCGTTCTATGCAGATGGTGAGAATAGTGAAGACACGATCCATAAATCCAAGGCGGTTGGCGAGCCACCGCTGATGCTGGCAATCAGCAGTTGGCTGGCGCTATCTGATGCGCTGGCCGGTATCAAAGGGGCGGCTTATCCGGCGCTTGATGCACCGGCAACGCCCGAACGGATGCTGATGACGGCAAACCGGCTTGGAGCGCGGTTTGTCTAAGAATATGCCAATTGAGGGTGCGTCTGCTGGCTGGATTGGCGTCGCCCTTGGCCTGATCGAGGCGGGCGAGGATGTCGTGCTGGTCACGGTAACAGCTACGAAAGGTTCATCACCGCGCGATCACGGCACGCAAATGCTGATAACCGCCACTGATATCTGGCAGACTATTGGTGGCGGCGCGGTAGAGTTTGACGTTATGGCGCGTGCCCGAAAAATGCTTGGCGACCCGGCGCCTGATATGTGGCAGCGCCAGCATTTCACCGTTATTCTTGGGCCTGATATGGGGCAATGTTGCGGCGGACAGATGTCGTTATTGCTGGAAAAATTTACCGCAAAAGAGGCGGTTGATCTGGCCGTTTTAAAGACCGCAACTGATGCGGGCGCTGGCTTGTCGCACCCGCTCAGTGCCGGCATGGCCCTGCAAGTCTATACGCCGGCATTGCGGTCAGAGGCGGCGCTGTTTCACCTGCCAGCGCTGCCGCGACAGACACCTTTATTCATCTATGGCGCCGGTCATGTTGCCCGTGCATTGGTGCCGCGTCTTGGCGGTCTTGGGTTTGAGATTTTTCTTGTCGATATTGATCAGAGCCGGTTTCCCGACCGCCTAGATGGCGCTGCACAAATGCTGCTGGCAAAGTCGCCTGAGACAATCGCGCTGCACGCTCCTGAAGCGGCAGTTCATCTGGTGATGACCCATTCCCACGCCCTTGATGAGGCGATTTGTCTTCAGCTTTTAACGCGAGGTGATTTTGCGTTTCTGGGATTGATCGGGTCGAAAACGAAACGGGCGCGCTTTGTCTCACGGCTTGGCGCTGCCGGAATAGGCCCAGCGATGCTGGATTTGCTGACCTGCCCGATTGGTATTGATGAGATTAACGGAAAAAGCCCTGCCCATGTTGCTTTATCCATCGCGGCGCAGCTTGCGATCTGGCAAGAATTGAGGGATGCTGAGGCATAATATTAAAGGCTGATGCCGTTAAACGGCTGCTTTGGAAGGCTGCTTCTGCTAGGCTAAAAATCTGGGGCGAGGATCGAGATCGGCGGCAACTGGCCATGCTGAGACTGAGGGGGATGTCTAATGATGATCGACTATCTTTGGATGTGGTCAGAACTGGTTGTGCGGTGGGTGCATGTGATTGCCGGTATCGCCTGGATCGGGTCATCCTTCTATTTCATCGCGCTTGACCTTAGTTTGAAACCCGGGCGGGAATTACCCGATGAGGCGCATGGTCAGGCATGGCAGGTTCATGGCGGCGGGTTTTACAACATGGTGAAATATCTGGTCGCCCCTGCCAAAATGCCGGATGAGCTTACGTGGTTCAAATGGGAGGCTTACGGTACATGGATTTCTGGCATCGCGCTGATGAGCCTTGTTTATTACGGCGCAGCTAGCCTTTACATGATTGATCTGGAAATTCTGGATATCACTGAAGTGCAGGCGGTGATGATCAGCCTTGGCGGTATTGTAATTGGCTGGGCGATTTATGATGGGCTGTGCCGAAGCCCGCTGGGCCGCAGTGACGTGTGGCTGGCATTGGCGGGGTTTGGGTTTCTGGTTGCGTTGGCCTATGGCTATAGCCAGATTTTTTCGGCGCGTGGTGCCTTTATGCAGATGGGCGTTACCATCGGCACGATTATGGTTGCCAATGTCTTGATGATTATCATTCCCGGGCAAAGCAAAGTTGTGGTTGCGCTAAAGGCTGGTGAAACGCCCGATCCGCGTTATGGCGCACGCGGCAAACAACGCTCGCTGCATAATAATTATCTAACGCTACCGGTGATCTTTGTGATGATCGGCGGTCATTATCCGATGGTGTTTGCGACAGATTATGCGTGGGTTATTCTTGGCCTTGTGCTGGTGATTGGCGCGGTTATCAGGCATTTCTTTAACACCAAGCATAAGGGGCTGGCACCGCCTTGGTGGACGTGGATTGTGGCGGCAGTTCTGACTGGTTGTGCCATCATGCTCTCATCGCTTGGCGCACCGCAGGTAAAATATGATCAAACGGCGCATGCAACGCCTGAGGCACTGCATCACGCATCGGTTGAGCTGGTGATTGAACGCTGTGCCAGCTGTCATGCGCGCCGGCCGCAATGGGATGGTTTGGCCTTTGCACCAAAAGGTATCTATCTTGAAACCGAAAGTGATGTAGCGCGCCACGCCAATGATATCTTCTGGCAAGTATCAGCATCGCACGCGATGCCGCCCGGTCACGTAATCTGGGTTGAAGATGAAGAACGGGCAATGCTGTCGGCATGGCGGGATTTGGTCAATAGGGGGCAGGTATTTGCCGATCGTTCATAAATAAAACGGCGAATGAATAACGACGCTACGAGGATTTACAGATGCAGGATTACCCGCGTGATTTAATCGGATATGGTGCCACCCCGCCACAGGCTGCATGGCCGAACGGCGCGCGTGTTGCGGTTCAGTTTGTGCTGAATTACGAAGAAGGCGGGGAAAATACTGTGCTTCATGGCGATCCGGCATCCGAGGTGTTTCTATCTGAAATTATTGGTGCGGCGGCGTTTGAGGGCGCGCGGCATATGTCGATGGAATCAATTTATGAATATGGCTCGCGCGCAGGTGTCTGGCGAATTCTTGAGCTGTTTCGTCGACGCGGTTTGCCGCTGACTGTTTTTGCCGTAGCGATGGCGGCAGAGCGGCATCCAGATGTGATTGAGGCGGCGCTTGCTGATGGGCATGAAATTGCCGCGCATGGCTATCGCTGGATTAATTATCATGGCATGCCGGTTGCCGAAGAGCGCGCGCATATGCAAAAGGCAATTTCGATTCTTACCGATATTTGCGGAACGCGGCCGCTTGGATGGTATACGGGGCGAACATCAGAAAACACCCGCAATCTTGTCGCCGAAGACGGCGGGTTTGTTTATGATGCAGATGATTATTCGGATGATTTACCGTTCTGGTCTCGTCAGGTGAATGGCGCTCATTTGGTGGTGCCTTACACGCTGGATACAAATGATATGCGGTTTGCCACGGCACAAGGGTTTCATACTGGCGATCAATTTGCCCAATATCTGATTGACGCCTTTGATGTGCTGTATGCCGAAGGCGCCACCGCCCCTAAAATGCTGTCAATTGGTCTGCATTGCCGCCTGATCGGGCGGCCAGCCCGGTTTGCCGGATTGGTCAAATTTCTGGATCATATTATGGCGCATGACAAGGTCTGGGTGGCGCGGCGGATTGATATTGCCAATCACTGGATCGCAGCCCACCCCTATCAAGGAGCTCGCTGATGGGTGAGTTTGAAACGGGATCTGGTGCACCGGACATAACCGATATTAAAGAGTTGGAAATCCAGCCCCTTACCAAGGCCGGATTTGCCGCGTTTGGAACGGTAATTGAAACCGACGGGGCCAAAGAGATTGGCATTAATCAAGGCACGACAACACGGTTTGACGCGATGTCGGCGGTTGATGTGGCGGCTGAGGATGGCAAGCCCATCATTTCGCTGTTTCGGGGCCGGCGGCGGCCAGATCCGATTGAAATTCACCTAATGGAACGCCACCCCCTCGGCTCGCAGGCCTTCATGCCGCTTAGCCAGCACGAGTGGTTAGTGGTCGTGGCGCATGGTAATACCGCAGATGACGGCCCTGATTTTTCTACTCTGGCCTGTTTTCGGGCGCGTGGTGATCAGGGGGTTAGCTATGATCGCGGCACATGGCATCACCCGCTATTGGTGTTGCAACCCGAACAGGATTTTCTGGTTATTGACCGCCAAGGCGGCGGGCATAATCTTGACGAGGTTTGGCATGATGGGCTGGCCGCGATTATCCGGATTTAGACGTTTTTAATCAAATCAGCAGTCATGGCGCGATGTTTGGCAAGCAGGTTGGGCATATCCATGCTGACAAGCTGTCCCTGATCAACAATGACCCGGCCATTGATAATGGTGTAGTTGGATTTGATCGGGCCACAAAATAACAGCCCCGCCAGCAAATCCCACTGGGCACCAGCAAAATCAATGCCGCGACAATCAAAGGCGGCAATGTCGGCAGCATAGCCCGGTGCCAACACACCAATATCATCACGGTTCAGCACCGCCGCCCCGCCCCTTGTCGCCAGTGCCAGCGCTTCGCGCGCGGTCATTGCATCACCGGTTTTCATCACCCGTTGCAACAGCATGGCTTGGCGTGCCTCATTCAGCATATGCGCGCTGTCATTCGATGCAGATCCATCGACACCAAGCCCAATTTTGACACCAGCATCCAGCATTTCACGAACCGGCGCAATGCCACTCGACAGGCGCATATTAGAACAGGGGCAGTGGGCAACACCGGTTCCGGTGCGGGCAAATAAATCAATCTCGCCCGGGCTTAATTGAACACAATGCGCGTGCCAGACATCGTTGCCGGTCCATTCAACAGCCTCGATATATTCGCCCGGACGCATCCCAAAGCTGGCAATGCTATAGTCGATATCTTCGCTATTTTCGGCAAGATGTGTATGCAGGCCCACCTGATAGGCCCTTGCCATATGGGCAGTTTCGCGCATCAGATCCATGCTGACCGAAAAAGGCGAGCAAGGCGCCAGCGCCACCCTCTGCATGGCGTAACGATCGGCATTGTGCTGGCTTTCGATCAATCGCTGGCAATCGGCCAGAATAGACGGTTCAGCCTCGGTCAATTGGTCGGGCGGCAAGCCGCCATTCGACTCGCCAATACTCATCGAGCCGCGGGTGCCGTGAAACCGCATTCCAATATCGGCGGCAGCGGCAAACGAATCATCAAGCCGGGCCCCGTTTGGATAGAGATAAAGATGATCGGATGATGTTGTGCATCCACTCAAGACCAATTCGGCCATGCCTAATGCGTTTGACCAGTAAATATGTTCAGGCCCAAGATTAGACCAGATCGGATAGAGTGTTTGAAGCCAGCCAAATAGCGGCGCATTTTGCGCTGCTGGCACGGCGCGTGTTAGATTTTGGAACATATGATGATGCGTATTCACCATGCCCGGTATCACCACATGACCGGTCATGTCGATCACCGTATCGGCGCTATCTGGCAGGCTGCCGCTATCACCAACAGCCTCGATCACCCCGTTGCGCGCAAACAAGCCCCCATTTCTAATCTCACTGCCACAATGATCGCCCGGACGGCCAACATGGCTTGCTGGCGGCTGCGACTGTGCGTCGAATGCCCCCATAGTGCATAATAAATCTGCATTTTTTAACAGAAGCGTTCTATCGGTCATATTCTATCCTGCTTCGCCACTGGTTCGGGGGGCGCCACTGATTCGGGGTGCGCTATCCATTTTGGCGCGCCATTCATTTTTGCTTGGCGCAATCATGCCGCCAAACCTTGCGATCTGGCGGCATGATGATCTTTGCTTATAATGGCCTTGCAGGTTTGGTCCCGCAAGGCTCTTTTTTTTCTAGCCGATATCCGCTTTATCAGTCGCTATCCGCTTTATCAGTCAACATCTTCTGGGATCAACAGGTTCAAAATTACCGAAATCGCAGCAGCGGGTAGTAAGCCTGACACCATCAGCATTTCCAGCGAATCTGGCAGGTGCTGCATTGATTTTGGCACGGCCTGAAGGCCAAGACCGATTGAGAGTGACATCGCCAGAATAATCATGTTGCGACGGTTCCAGTTCACATCTGACAACATATTGATGCCAGCGCTGACCACCATCCCGAACATCACTATGACACCGCCGCCAAGCACCGAGATTGGCATCGCCGCGACGATGGCACCAACCTTTGGAATAAGGCCGCAAGCCACAAGGAACAGGGCACCAAGCGTAACAACGGAACGGCTCATCACACCGGTCATCGAGATCAGCCCAACATTCTGGCTAAAGGATGTGTTCGGCAAGCCGCCAAAAAGACCCGCAACAAAGCTGCCAAGACCGTCAGCATAAGTGCCGCCAGCCAGCTCTTTATCCGTGGCTTCGCGGTTTGCACCACCTTTGGCAATTCCGGAAATATCACCAACCGTCTCAATCGCACTGACAACCGACATCAGACACATGCCAATAATCGCATAGGCACTGAATTCAACGCCATATTTGAACGGTTGCGGGATGGCAAACCATGCCGCCTTTGCAACGCCGCCAAAATTGACCTGACCGGTTAGATAGCCAACGATGTAACCGGCGATCAGGCCGATCAGAATTGCCGCTGATGACATTGTGCCACGGGTGAAAAACTTGACGCCAAGCGCGACAAATATCACCACCAGAGCAAGGCCCCAACGGCTGAGATCACCCCATTCAGGCGCATTCATCTGAAACGCTGCAGCACCGCCAGCCGCATATTTGATGCCAACAGGCAGCAATGCAAGGCCGATTGCAGTGATCACAATACCGGTTACCAGCGGCGGGAACCAATGGCGAATACGGCCAATAACACTGCCAAGGAAGGTGTGAAACAGGCCGGCAACAATCACCGCGCCAAACAGCGTGGCAATGCCACTGGTTTTGACAATGCCGATCATAATCGGAACGAAGGCAAAGCTAGTTCCCTGCATCACAGGTAATCTTGCGCCAACCGGACCAAAGCCGATTGTCTGGAATAAGGTTGCGATGCCGGCAAATAGCATCGCCATTTGCACCAGAAACACCATATCTTCACCGCCAAACGCAAAGCCAGCAGCACCAGCGATGATAATCGATGGTGTTACATTGCTGGCAAACATTGCCAGAACATGCTGAATGCCAAGGGCCGTTCGCGGCCCAAGCGGTATTTCATAATTTGGATCTTTTAGTTGGTCGGACGTGCCAATATCTGTATTGGACATGCTAAATTCCCCCTTTAGTTAGCCAATAATCCAAAGCGTAGGGCGAAAAAGGCATACTGCAAGATAAATCGTACGGTTATCGCCAGAAAATTAGAAATTAAAATCATATTTTATCAGGATTTTAATAAATTTTCTCATGGATCATTTTGATGGTTTGACCCGGTCTAATCATCTGGCTAGCAATTTTGGTGAATAGGCAGTATGAGACGAACAGGATTGCACTTTAACGGTGGCGATCACCTAGACACCAAAACAGAAAAATATTGGAATACCAAAACAACCGAACACCAACGCATTCGAACGTCGGCACATTGGCATAGTAGGGCCGCGGCGTTCATCCAAGCAAACACGTCAGGTGGCGCGCTAATCGAGGGTCAATTTGAATCCGATCAAGGCCCGATCAAAACCAATGAAATAAATATAGTGATCAAGGAGACAGGAAATGGGTTATGCAATGGCAGCCGCCAAACCGGGCGGATCTGAGGTTCTTCATAAAATTGATCTGGGCGATTTGACGCCAGGCGCCAATGAAGTGCTGATCAAACATGATGCAATTGGTATCAATTTCCTCGATATCTATATCCGCCGGGGCGCTTATCCATGGCCGGTTGAAAATGACCTAATTCTTGGGTCTGAAGGTGCAGGGGTCATCGAGGCAGTGGGCAATGAGGTGACTGGTCTGGCGGTTGGTGATCGGGTTGGTTACACGCTGGCGAATGGCGCCTATGCAACGCACCGGCTTATTGATTCTGCCTATGTTGTCAAATTGCCGGATAATGTGCCAAGCGATCTAGCGGCATCAATCATGCTAAAGGGGCTTACCGTTGCCTATCTGATCCATGACAGCTTTGCCGTCAAACCGGGTGATACTGTGCTGTTTCATGCGGCGGCTGGCGGCGTTGGCCTGATTGCAGGTCAGTGGCTAAAGGCGATTGGGGCGACCACGATTGGTACCGCTGGCGGTGCAGAAAAATGCGCGCTGGCAAAGGCAAACGGCTTTGATCACGTGATTGATTACACAACCACCGATTTTGAGGCGGAAGTGATGCGTCTGACCAACGGGGTGGGTGTGGATGTGGCCTATGACTCTGTTGGGAATGACACGATGGCGCGTAGCATCACCTCAACCAAGCGGCGTGGCACGATCATCGCTTTTGGCCAATCATCTGGTGCCTACGCCGATTTCAAGATCGGTGATCTTGCCAAGGGATCATATTATCTCAGCCGCCCAACCCTGTTTCATTTTGTTGGTGATCGTGCATGGCTTGATGCCGCGTCAGCAAAACTATTCAAGGTGGTGACCGACGGTACGATTGATGTCTCGATCAACCAGCGTTTTGCGTTGGAAGACGTGGCTAAGGCGCATGATGCGTTAACTGGCCGTGCGACAACTGGCTGCACGGTCCTAACCGTTTAAACCGGATCTGAATTTCGCAATCGAAAAGAAACTAGATGTGAAAAAGGGGCTGCCAGCGGCAGCCCCTTTTTATTGTTAGCTATTTTGCAGCAAATTTATTTGGTGGGCACAAAACCGCCCCAAAATATTATGCGCCCAAGTTATTATGCGCCTTGCTGTGGCCGCATATCGCTTGGGCTAATGCCGGCAACTGCCACTGGCTTTTTCATCGCATCGCGGCGGAACGGCTCGCCAAGCTCTTGGTTCAGCATCACTTCGATAAATGTGGTCACGCCATCATTCATCTGGGCGTCAACCGCCTTTGCCAGTGCGTCACGCAGCTCGTCCATTGTTGATACGGCAACGCCTTCGACGCCGCACGCTTTGGCGATGCCAGCATATGAGACCTGCTGGTCAAGCTCGGTGCCAACAAAATTATCTTCAAACCAGAGGGTTGTGTTGCGCTTTTCGGCGCCCCACTGGTAATTGCGGAAAATAACCATGGTGATCGCTGGCCATTCTTCGCGGCCGATCGCTGACATTTCATTCATCGAAATACCAAAGGCACCATCGCCAGCAAACCCAACGACCGGCACATCGCGGCGACCAATTTTCGCGCCCATGATTGATGGCAGACCATAGCCGCACGGTCCAAACAGACCAGGCGCAAGATATTTACGGCCTTCTTCAAAAGTCGGATAGGCATTACCGATTGCGCAGTTATTACCGATGTCAGAAGAAATGATCGCGTCCTTTGGCAGGGCTGACTGAATGGCGCGCCATGCCATGCGTGGAGACATTTTCTGTGGCTCACGACCGCGTGCACGCTCGTTCCAAGTTGTTCCCGGATCATCATCCTCATGATCGAGGGATGTGAGCTCTTGCGCCCATGCTGATTTCGTTGTGGCGATCAGTTCCTTGCGGCTGCTGCGGTCGGTGTCACCAGCGGTGCTTGACAGCTTGCTTAATATGCTCGTCGCAACTTTCTTGGCATCGCCAACAATGCCGACAGTGACCTTCTTGGTTAGGCCAATACGATCGGGGTTGATATCAACCTGAATGATCTTGGCGTCTTTCGGCCAGTAATCAATGCCGTAACCGGGCAGGGTTGAGAACGGGTTCAGCCGCGTTCCCAATGCCAAAACAACATCGGCCTTGGCAATCAATTCCATGCCAGCCTTTGACCCGTTATAGCCAAGCGGGCCAGCAAAAAGCGGGTGCGAGCCGGGAAAGGCATCATTATGCTGGTAACCACAGCAAACCGGCGCATCAAGACGCTCAGCCAGTTTCATTGACGCTTCGATGGCGCCACCGATTACCACACCGGCACCGTTCAGCAATACAGGGAATTTGGCGTTTGACAGCATCTCAGCCGCTTGATTGATTGCATCTTCACCGCCTGATGGCCGCTCAAACTCAACGATGGCCGGCAGTTCAATGTCAATAACCTGTGTCCAGAAGTCACGCGGGATGTTGATCTGAGCCGGTGCTGAGGCGCGCTTTGCCTGCAGGATGACACGGTTAAGTGTCTCGGCAATGCGCGATGGGTCGCGCACTTCTTCTTGATAAGCAACCATGTCTTTAAACAGGGCCATCTGCTCGACTTCTTGAAAGCCGCCTTGACCAAGCGTCTTGTTCGCCGCTTGTGGGGTGACCAACAATAATGGTGTGTGGTTCCAATAGGCGGTTTTAACAGGGGTTACAAAATTGGTGATGCCCGGGCCGTTCTGCGCAACCATCATCGACATTTTGCCGGTGGCGCGGGTAAAACCGTCAGCCATCATGCCTGCATTACATTCATGCGCGGCGTCCCAGAAGGTAATACCGGCCTGCGGAAAGAGATCAGAAATCGGCATCATGGCAGAGCCGATAATGCCAAAAGCATTTTCAATGCCATGCATTTGCAGAACTTTTACAAACGCTTCTTCGGTTGTCATCTTCATGAGTTGTCACCCTGTCGTTACATCAAGTTACAGTTAAAACATATGGTCGTCAGTTATTTAGGCTCGATCAAGACAATCACGGCTTTGACAAAGCGTGCCTGATGCGAACCGGAAACCCGAATTTCATGGTTGTACTATCATTTTTCGGCGAAGCCAAGCCGACTTTGGTACCAGTTATAGCTAAATTTAGATCCAGTCAAACGGGCTTGCTTTTTTCCAAATCTAGGCGAAGATATTTTTTTGGGCAGGTCAAAAAATGCTGGAGTGTTCGGCCAATCAAGTCGCCAATCAAGTCACCAATCTAATCATTGTCACTATAATCGCAAGATCTTGACAGATGGCGGGGACAGCGCCTTGGCATTGTTTGTTCATAAGGGGGTAGGGTTTTTTCATGAAGGTAGTAGCGTTAGCACCGGCCATGGGCGCCGAAGTCACCGGCGTTGATCTCAGCGCATCAATTGACAAAGGTTTCATTGACGAGCTTCGTGCGGTTTGGCTCGAGCATCAGATGATTGTAATTCGCGGTCAGGACATAACGCCGGCGCAACAGCTTGCTTTTGCTGCTGCCATTGGCGAGCCGGATATCTATCCGTTTTTAACCGGACTTGATGGCTTTCCGATGATCACCGAGGTGTTAAAAAAGGAAGATGAAAAAGTCAATTTCGGTGGCATCTGGCATTCCGATACGACCTATCAGAAATGCCCGCCAATGGCGACTTTGCTCTATGCCAAGGAATTGCCGCCTCTGGGCGGTGATACCCTGTTTGCCAGCCAATATGATGCCTATAATCAATTATCAGACTCGCTTCGCGCGGTGCTGGACGGTTTATGGGCGGTCAATGCAGCCGGCAAGAAACGGGTAAGCTCTACCCGCAGCGAGCGGATCAAGGATTCGGGAAGCGGTGTTAATCCCGACGATCTGGTTGGTATTCATCCGGTGGTGCGCACCCATCCGGAAACTGGCCGCAAGGCGCTGTTCGTCAACCCGGCGCATACGGTCGCCTTTGATGGCTGGAGCGAGGAAGAAAGTCGTGGGTTGCTGGATTACCTGTTCACGCATCAGATTTCGCCAGAATTCCAGTGCAGGTTGAAATGGCAGGTTGGCGATGTGGCGTTTTGGGATAATCGCTGCGTCCAGCATTATCCGTTGAACGACTATCATGGTTATCGCCGGCTATTGCACCGGATTACCCTGAAAGGTGATGTCCCCCGCTAAGCCGCTGGAAGAAAATCAAGATAGGTCAAGATAAATCGTCAACGGTGCGGCGGCGGGTATTATGCGGTCAGCACCGCTTTTGCTAATCAGCCCCTTGCCGCGCCCGCTTCACCGATGCGATAAAACCGCAATCGCCGGACAATTTTTGCTTAGCGCCCATGCTTATTGCCAATTTGGAACCTGATTATTGACCAATTCGATATTTATTTTGGTTTGCAAGTAAGTTTGGGTTGCGCGAGGTATATTTTTTCCTTTTAATGGTCACTTCTTACTTGGCGGCTTGACCAAAATCTAGCAAGTTAAAGCCGAGCTCTAATGTTCAATTCTGGGAGGAATTAAGAATGTATAAAAGTTATTCGGTGGCTTTGGGCGCAGCCATGGCTGTTGGCCTTGCAGGCGTTGCTGGCAGTGCGATGGCAAAGGTCGAAGGTGATACCATCATCCTCGGTTCAGCGATCTCTTTGTCAGGTAAATATTCGACCAATGGATTGCACACCCAGCGCGGTTACGACTTTGCTGTCGATCGCATCAATGAAATGGGCGGTGTTAAAGTTGGCGGAAAAACCTACAAGCTTGCAGTCAAATATTATGACGATGAGTCAACACCTGCGCGTGCTACCCAGCTTGCCGAGCGTTTGATTCAGCAGGATGGTGTAGAGTTTATGCTTGGGCCATATGGAACAGGTTTGACCAAGGCTGTGGCACCGGTAACTGAAAAGTTTAAAGTGCCAATGGTTGAGGCTGAAGGCGCATCACGCTCGCTGTTTACCCAAGGTTACAAATATATGTTCGCCGTGTTGTCGACATCTGAGTACTACCTGGCACCAGTGCTGGACATTATTGCCCAGCGCGCAAAAGCAGGGTGGAAAGCCCCGTCTGATCTGCGTATCGGTATGGCGTTTGAAAATGACGGCTTCTCGCTGGACGTTCGTGCCGGTGTTCTTGATGTTGCCAAGAAATACAACATGAAGATCGTCATCGACGACAAGCTGCCTGCCGATTTGTCAGATATGTCAGCAACTTTGACCAAGTTCAAGGCGCTTAAGCCGGATATTCTGTTGGTTTCAGGTCACTCAAAAGGCGCCGCAACAGCAGCTCGTCAGATTGAGGAAATGAAAATTCAGGCACCAGTGATTGCTTATACGCATTGTGAAGCTGCGAAGGTGCATGAAAAGTTCCCGAAATCAGCGAATGGTGTAATGTGCCCAACGCAGTGGCTTGATAATCTGCCAAAACAGGACAAATACTTTGGTGACGCTGCAAAGTGGAATGCAGATTTCAAAAAGGTGCACCCAAGCTACACAGAGGTGCCGTACCAGACAGCTCAGGCTTCAGCCGCTGTCCTCGTCTTTAAGGATGCTTTCGAGCGTGCCAACAGCTTTGATAGAGATAAAGTCCGCGATGCCCTTGCAGCGACTGACATGGAAACCTTCTATGGTGACATCCGGTTTGCTCCAGAAGGAAACAACATTGCAAAGCCGATGTTCTATCGTCAAATCCAAGCTGACGGTTCATACAAGCCGATCATCACACACAAAGACATGGACTTTCCGCGCAAAGTTAACTACTAGAGCGCAACGAAACAATCATTGGGAAGCCCTATCGGGCTTCCCTCTCTTTTTGCAGGTCCCTATTTTTTCGTGAATGCGGGCTGGAGGAATCATGTTAGATAATCTTCAATTGCTGTTTGTTTATGCACCTGTGATGAACATTCAGATGATTTTAGACGGCATTTTTGTTGGTGCTGTTTTCGCGCTGTCGGCCTATGGCTTGGCGCTGGTTTGGGGCGTTATGAACGTTAAGAACCTCGCTCAGGGCGACTTTGTCATTTTGGGTGGTTACATAGCGTTCTCGCTTTATAAGATGGGTATCCACCCTGTTTTATCGATCCCAATCGTTGCCATCGCCATGTTTGTATTCGGCTGGTTGGTGTATATTTCGATTATCAGGCGGGTGATAGACAACGACATGTTCGTGTCGCTTCTTGCTACTTTTGGCCTGTCTTTGTTACTGCAGCAGGTGATGAACCTGATTTACGGACCAGAGGTTCAAACGATCGACTCGCATTTTCCGATTGCAACAATGTTTGATGATTTTGTGACCATCCCAATGGTGAAAATTGTCTCATTGATTTTGGCGTCAGCATTTGCGCTTGCGGTTGTTATCTTTATGAAAAAATCTCGTATGGGGCAGGCAATCCGTGCAACCGCGCAGGATGCGCGTGCAGCGCGCGTGCTCGGTATCAATACAGACAACGTATACGCTTTCACATATTCATTGAACGCCGCAATTTGTGGGGTTGCCGGTGTCCTGGTTTCAATGATCTGGGTGTTGCAGCCTTTTTACGGCATTGTTTACTCGCTTCGGACATTCGCAATTGTGACTGCGGCAGGGCTTGGTAATCTACCGGCCGTTATCGGTATGAGCTTTGCGCTTGGTTGGGTTGAGCAATATGCCGGGATTATTGCCGGTGCCGAATGGCAGGTTGCAGCAGCGGTCTTTATGCTTCTCGGAGTTCTCATGTGGCGTCAAATTCAAATGCGGCGTCAGCGGCAGGTGGTACGGTAATGACTAAAAATCAAACTCTTCTTTATCTTGCGATTGCGATCTCGGGTGTTTTGGGGCCAATTTTGTTCCCAGACTACATCCAGCAAATGGCAGTTCTTTGGGTCATGGTTCTGATGGCCTCGACCTGGGATATTACAGGTGGCCAGATGGGTTATAACTCCCTTGGCAACATTACCTTCTTCGGGGTTGGCATGTATGTCTCGGCCGTGATTCAGGTGTCGATGTTCTATGACATTGCACTTTACACAGCCTCTTATGGTGCGATTAAACCGGAATTTACTGACGAGCAGTATTTCACCGGGTTGGCAATTGGTATTGTTGCTGCCGGTGTTGTCTGTGTTGGTTTGGCACGGGTGCTCGGCGCAGTTGTGTTTGGTCTTCGTGGACCATATTTTGCCATCGGTACGCTTGGTGTAGCGATTGCGGCGGGTCAGATTGCTGGTACCATCGACACGATCGGTGGCGGTGCTGGCATATCAATGCCGTTTTTGCCACTGGACATTCAATATCGGTCAATCTTCTTCTATATCATCTGTTTTGCTCTAGCGATCATGGCGCATTTCACCATCCGGTGGATGTTCTCAACCCAGTTTGGTTTAGCGGCAAATGCAATCCGTGACGATGAGGACAAGGCCGAAGCGATGGGTATCCCAACGCAGAAATACAAGCAGTTTGGCTGGGGCGTAGCTGCCTTCTACATGGGCTGTATCGGTGCTGTCTTCGGGAACATGGTCGGTTACATCGAGCCTATCGAAGTGGCTTTCCCTGCGCCTACATTCGGTATTTTCATGGTTGCGATGGCATTGCTTGGCGGTAAGGGCACCTTATGGGGTCCGGTGTTAGGTGCGGTGCTGTTCCATGTGGTGAAAGAAACGACATGGACGTATCTGCTTGGCTGGCAGTGGGTGGCATTGGGTCTGATCCTGATTGTCAACATTGTTTACTTTCAGCAGGGCATCATGGGCTGGCTTCAGACAAAATATCCTGAAAAATTTGGTATTGTTGTTGACCGGTCAAACACACAAGCGAAAGAGGAGGCATAGATGGCTGACCCGATTATTGCAGTTGAAAACGTCTCCAAATCCTATGGCGGTGTTAAAGCTAACGTAGATATCTCAATGACGGTTGAGCGTGGCTCAATCACCGGCATTATCGGCCCGAACGGTTGTGGTAAAACCACATTGTTCAACTCGATTGTGGGATATCATCCGATTGACAGCGGTTCGATCAAATTTGATAACACCGAAATATCAACGCTACGTGTTGGTGACATCGCCCGTCTTGGAATGTTGCGGACTTTTCAGCAGACCCGCATTTATAGCAAGATGGATTGTGTTGATAACATGCAGATTTCGGTATCGCACCGAGACGGTTCGAAAAACTCTATGTTTGCCAGTCGTCGTGGGGAAATACGCGACCGTGCCGAGCACTTGCTTGAATTTGTCGGTCTTTATTCCAAGCGGAATCTGATCTCTGGCGATTTGTCCTTTGGTCAGCAAAAGCTGTTGGAATTTGCGATGGCATTGATGAACGAGCCAAAAGTGCTGCTTCTTGATGAACCTACTGCCGGTATCAACCCGACATTGATCAATGGATTGATTGACCGGTTAAGACGGGCGAATGAAGAGCTTGGCATCACCTTATGTGTGATCGAACATAATATGCGGGTGATCATGAACCTGGCATCGCATATCTATTGCCTGTCAAACGGCAAGATGCTGGCAAGTGGCAAACCAGAAGATTTGCAGAATGATCCACGCGTTATTGACGCGTATCTTGGAGGGCACTAATGGCCAAAGAACCTGTGAAAAAGACTGCTGCAAAAGCTGCGGCTGCAAAAAAGGCAACAGTAAAAAAGCCAGCCGCCAAAGCAGCTTCGCCAAAGAAAGCTGTTAGCAAGCCAGCCGTGAAAAAGGCTCCAGCCAAAAAAGCTGTGGCAAAAGCAGCAGCGGTGAAAAAAGCGCCAGTAAAAAAAGCCGCAGTTAAAAAAGCGTCGGCAAAGGCGGTAAAAAAGACCAAGAAGAACGTTAGCGGCTATGGCGGCGGTTCGGTTGATGTGGTGATGTCGGTTGATCAGGTTGCCCGCGAAGCAGCTTCGATTGCGGCCAACGCACCCACCAACAAGGAACTGGAAAAGCTGGCTAATAATGAAAATTATCTGACCATCAACAACCTTCGGGCTGGCTATGGCAAAATGGAAATTTTGCATGAATTCAGCCTGCGCATTGGACGCGGTCAGTCATTGTGCCTGATCGGGCCGAATGGTGCCGGTAAATCAACCGTGCTGCATTCGATCTTCGGCTTTACCAACATCTTTTCCGGCTCCATCATCGTTGATGGGAAAGACGTGACAGCCTTGACTCCATCGCAAAAACTGTCAGAAGCAGGCATTGCATATATCCTTCAGGATAAGTCAGTGTTCCCGCAAATGACTGTTGAGGAAAACTTGCTGATGGGTGGCTTTTTGAAAGACCGTCCAGCCGAGGCAAAAGCTGCTGCTGAAATGGTGTTTGATAAATATAGCCGTCTCGCTGATCGCCGTGACAAGCCTGCTGGGGTTCTCTCGGGTGGTGAGCGCCGTCTGTTGGAAATTTCTCGGGCGTTGGTCATGCAGCCGCAGGTTCTTCTGGTTGACGAGCCGTCAATTGGTCTTGAGCCGCGCTTCATCGACATGGTGTTTGAAATTCTTGATGACCTTCAAAAGAAGGACGGCAAGACAATCATCATGGTTGAACAGAATGCCAAAAAAGGCCTGGCCTTTGCCGATATTGGCTATGTTCTTGTGTCGGGTGAAACGGCGATTGCCGATACTGGCAATGCATTGCTGGATAATCCGGACGTTGGCCGGTTGTTCCTTGGCGGCTAAGCCCGACCAAAAAGCAAAGATTAAGAGCATCGCAAGGGCTATCATGCGGTGCTTTTTTTTGGCGCCGCCCACAAACCCACAAACGCTTGGCAAGCCCGCAATTGCATGACGACAGGCTGGTGATAAATGGTACCTACTGATCACCCGAAAAGACTTTTGGCTCTTGTCAGTTTTGCTGGAATACTGGCGTTGCTCAGCTTTGCCTTATGGCCGGTTTTTCTGATCAGCCTTGGGCAGGAATGGGGCCTTAGCAATACCGATATTGGTTTCGTCAGCGGTGCCTATTTTATAGGATATCTGGTGGCAACGCCAATTCTGGTAGGGTTGACCGACCGGATTGATGCACGGCTGGTCTTTTTGGGCGGCTGTGCTTTTGGCGGGGTTGGCTGTCTCGGCTTTGGAATATTGGCCGATGGTTTCTGGTCGGCGTCATTGACATGGGCCTTGGTGGGGGCTGGTCTTGCCGGCACCTATATGCCCGGTTTGCAAATTCTAAACGCCCGGCTGGATGATGCGGCACGGGTACGATCGGTGCCGTGGTATACGGCCTGCTTTGGCATTGGAACCGGTGCATCATTTGCCGTGATGGGGACAGTTCTGGCCTTTGCTGACTGGCAGATTGCGGCCTATCTTGGGGCGGGCGGATCGGTGCTGGCGGCATTGCTTGTGCTGTTTCAGGTTCGAGCCTGCCCACCGGCGCCAGTGCCCGCCAGCCAGAAAAAACGCCATCCACTGGATTTGCGGCCGGCCTTCCGCAAACCGGTTGCGCTTGGCTATATTTTTGCCTATGGCACCCATACTTATGAGCTGTTTGCCTTTCGGACATGGAGCTTTGCGCTGCTGGTGTTTCTGGCAGGTCGCGCCGATGGTGGTTTTGGGATTGGTGCTGTGACCACGATTGTCAGCCTGATCACGGTTACCGGGATGTTGGCATCATTGCTAGGCGCCCGAATATGCCTTGCCTACGGACGGCATCGGGTAATTGCGCTGATCGGTGCCACAACCGCTCTGATCAGCCTGCTTGTGGCTTTTAGTCTTACCGGGCCGGTCTGGTTAGTGGTGCTGGGATTGTGGGTTTACAATGGCTTTATCATGCTGGATTCGGGCGCGTTGACAACGGGAACAGTCGAGGCAGGTGATCGGCATGATCGCGGCGCGCTGCTGGCGGTACATTCGATGATTGGCTTTGGCGGCGGCGCACTTGGCGGGCCTGTCGTTGGTTATGTGCTGGATCAGGCTGGCGGTGCTGACATGATTGGCGCCTGGTTTTACGCGCTGCTCGCAATGGGGGCGGGGTCGGCGATTGTGTTTAGTATCCAGCGACATTTCTGGCGCCGGATGGCCTAAACCGTCCAGCGCCATATTTGCAATCTTCAGATGGCTAGCAACGGTGATTACCGGCGCCGCTTTAGTGTGCCCTGACCACCTTGAGGGGTGGCGCTTTTGCCGCGGCGTGGTGGGCCGACTTTGCGAGATTTTGGTGCTGTTGACGCGGCGCGGTCTGCAGGTTTGCCGCGATCAGATGCGGGTTTCTGTGCTGCTGGCTTGTCACCGAAATTAGGCCGTTTGTTGAAAGCGGGCTTGCTGCCAAAAGGCTTTTTACCGCGTGCCGGTTTCTCACCAAAGGACGGCTTTCCATGACGTCCCGGCTTTTGGTCACCGCCGGCAGGCCTGTCGCGGCCAGATGCATCATCACGCCCTTTAAACCGGCTATCACGTTTTTCAAAACCATCGCGTTTTTGAAAGCCATCGCGCCTCGGCCGATCATCACGCCGATCATCACGTCTATCGGGCGCATCACGCCGTGGCCGATTATCTCGTCTTTCAGATGTGTCACGCTGTGGACGACTATCGGCGTCTGCCCGCTTGGCAAATGGCCGTGATTGACGGCGCTCGCCATCAAACGGCTTGCTGGTGCGGGCTGAACTGGCTGACGGACGCCCTGCTGACGGACGGCCCGCTGATGGACGGCCATCTTGGCGCCGGTCATCGCGCCGATCATCACGCCGTGGTCTATCATCGCGCCGATCAGACGCATCACGCCGTGGCCGATCATCACGCCGATCATCACGCCGGGCACCTTGGCTACGATCACCTTGGCTACGGTCACCTTGGCTGCGGTCGCCTTGGCTGCGAGAGCGTGCCCCTTGCGGAGGCCGCCGCCGGCCGCGTGCGGCACCGCCGCTTGCTTTGAAATCGGTAACAGCTGTTCCGTCTAGCTCATAAAGCTCTACCCGTGCGCCGACCGCTG